>Ga0208490_100266_pt1 | contig 41367 bp, 42 predicted proteins | sample SubbioAug_CSWold_FD_184818 | JGI IMG/M metagenome (GOLD analysis project Ga0208490, IMG submission 184818) | Serpentinite rock and fluid subsurface biosphere microbial communities from McLaughlin Reserve, California, USA - CR11Aug_CSWold (SPAdes) | ecosystem: Environmental > Terrestrial > Deep...
GTAATTGCAAGTCCCGTTTAAGATACCCATAACATTATCTATATCATTTAACTTAACCATGTCTTTAATAGGTTTTATTACTGGAATTCCACCTCCAACACTTGCCTCATATAGAAAGTAAAGTCCTTTATTTAAAGCTATACTTGATAATTCTTCAAAATAAGCTGAAACAACTCCCTTGTTTGCTGTAACTACATGTTTTCCATTGTTTAAAGCTTCTTTTATATATTCATAGCTTTTTTCTATATCACTAGTTACTTCTACTATTATACTTATTCTGGGATCATTTACTAATTCTTCAAAACTTAATGTTAGTTTTTCTTTTGGAATCTGAATTCTTCTATTTTTTTCTAGATCTCTAACTAAAACCTTTACCACTTCTAAATCATCACCTATAATAGATGGAATATCACTTCTTTTTTTATTAATTATATCATAAAAGCCTTGACCAACAGTTCCAAATCCTAATAAGCCAATTCCTATCATTGTTAATCCTCCTCAATTATTAATCCTTATATAATTTCAGCAGCTTTAAAAGCTACTCTTTTAATGAAATCAATACTGTCTTTTATATTTAACAAATATCTTGTTATCTATATTTTAAAAACCTAAATTACTCCTAGTGAGTTTGTGCTTAAATTCTTCATATCCCCTTAGTATTCCTCGGGGTTAGAGGGTAACTGGTATATAAAAGGTCCGTGGCATATTTATCCTCTCTAACTATTTTAACAATTCTCCATAGTATGCTATAGGTATTACTATCACAACTTTTATAAGATTCCACCACTTTATTACCTGTCATTTTTTCCCCTCCTTTAAAAAAGAATACAAAAAAACACTCATCCAAAAAAGGACGAGTGTCTACTCTCGCTTCCACCTAAATATATTTGATAAAACAAGCCATAACGGGGCTACCGCAAATCCCTACTAATTTCAGGATTGTACTCTAAGGTGGTTTTCAATCTTTAGTGTCACAGGAAGTCTTTCAGCCGGTGAACTTCCCTCTCTTTTGACCTTTGAAGATTTACTCGTCCTTATCATCGCTTTTTATCATTCTATAGCGTTAAAGAACTAATGTCAAGAGGGATTTTAACTTTGCTATTATTTTATCTCACTTAAGAATGCTTTCATGAATGCTGGTAGATCAAGGGGAGTTCTGGATGTTATAATATGTCCATCAATAACAACCTCTTCACTAACCCAATCTGCTCCAGCATTTATAAGATCATCCTTTATTGTTGATGTCGATGTCAGTTTTTTACCCTTTATATCACAACATGATGCCATCATCCAAGGTCCATGACATATTGCAGCAATGGGTTTTTTCAGTTTATCAAATTCACTGATTAAATCCTTTGTAGCCTGGGTTCTTCTCATATAGTCAGGAGAAAATCCACCTGGAATAATCACACCTATATAATCCTGGGCAGCTACCTCTGATGAAGAATGTGTACTCTTTAATTTTAAACCATTTTTCCCAGTAAATATTTCCTCCTTATTAGGCCCAACCAAATGAACCTCATAATCTTCTCTCAACCTATGATATGGGTAAACTAATTCTTGTTCATCAAATAAGTTTTCTATTAATACCATTACTTTTTTCATTTAAATTACCTCCTTTAAAGTATTCTTTAATTAAATACCCTAAGGAGGTCTCCTATACTCTATATTATGTTAAACATTATTAAACCAATAGTATTTATACCTAGATTTGCCATCATATGAACTAAGTATGAGCTTAATATGTTTTCATTTTTTTCATTTAGAAAATTAAATATCAGCCCCCCTATGAACAGTCCCACTAAAGCAGTTGCAAAGATAATAGGATTAAACCAACCACCCAGTAACCCTACATGGTAAATAGAAAATATCCCTGCTGATAAAATATGAGCGAATAATCTTCCCTTTTTCTTTAAAACATCTAAAAACAGATATCCTCTAAAGAAAAATTCTTCAATTAGAGAGTTTATAAATGATATATATACAGCAACTAATATAAAATTTTCCCTATTTACTTTAAGATTATCCTCTAAAATCTTCCTTATATTATTGAGATCAATAAATCTTGATAAAATAAAATATGCTAATATTATTAATAGATAAACTAATAATCCTAATCCAATAGATTTAATTAAGTCTTTCTTATTCTTAATCTTAAATAATCCTATGAAACTAAACCCACTTCTTAAGCTCAATAAAAGAGGTATTAATAAAAACAGAACTATCTTAAATCCTGATTTAAACAAATATGAAGGGTTAATTATACTATCAACTATTATCATTAATCCTACTAGTATAACTGCTATAATTATCTTCTTTTTCATCAGTAAGGATATCTTCCAAACTTAGTAATTATAGGCTTGCCTTCTTCATCTACTAATACAGTCAACCCTCCAGCATACCCATCAAATGCAAACAAATAGTTTACACCTGTCTCCTTGTCCACTAATATCTTTGTTCCTGCTATTCTACCTTCTTTTTGTATTACTTCAAATCTTTTCTCTGCCATTATAATCACTCCTTAAGTAGATAATACCTTCTGTAAAACTTAAAATCAATTCAAATAGTAATATTTAAAAAGTAAAACCCTTATTATAATGCTTTTAATATGTAATATTATCAATTTATTGGTTATACCTGTTATTTAATATGCATCATAATTTAACAAAAAGAACCCTTGGTCGTTTTTATATACAACCAAGGTTTGGTGTTTTTATGATACTCTTTAAATCAAATTCAAACAATTACAGTGCTACAGTCAATATTTTACCGATGAAATTTACCCCCAAAATAGACTCATTAAGTGTCAAGTATTAATATCTCTTTATAAAAAAGGGTTGAAATCAGTTAAGGTAAATTTACTTATTGCCTTTATGAATGTACTTGTTGTGTGAGGTGTATCATATAGTATTTTGAAAAACTCATTTCTCTGAGCACTAGGTATAAGATCATATGCTTGCCAAATCATATTTCGACCATGATAGTAACTAGGATAATAGGTTTTCTGTATTGGGTCAGTAAAGAACCTACATGAATTCTCTGCCTCAATATTGTTCATCATTCCTAAATCTTTCATATATTTTATTCCATCGTCTTTAGTCAATTCTTTAGAGTTCACTAGATAGCATGCATTCGTTTGTACTATTCTCTGCATATCTAAGTAATTTCTTGCAAGTGAGAACTGTAATCGATCTTCTTTGGCTATTCCATCTATCTCTTCATCTTCACTGTCCCATCCTAAAAAATGAAGGGCAGTCTCTGGTCCACCTTCAAATAATGCATTAGTTGGACTATTAGTTAGATAATATGAAGCTTCAATTGGAAGTTTCCCCTGCCTAAATAAATAATCCCATCTGCTATAAAATGTTTGATGCCCTGGGTAGGCTTCATGGGTTAATACTTGAATAAAAATTGGCTTTCTCCAAGGTCTATCCAAATTAAAAGTTAAAGTTCCTCGATAATCTCCTACATACTTTGAAAACCCACTCCAGAAAACTCCCCGAATTCCATTTATTGAATCTATTCCTTCTTCATTTGGAAGGTTTACAATTCTTTCAAGTGTTGCTTTTTTGCTTTGAGCTATATATCTCTCTGCAACTTCTATAACTTCTTCACTTGTAAGAGTTGTGTCATTAAGCCAATTATTTGACTTATCTATTAAAGATCCTTTATATCCTAATCTCTCTAGCTTATGACCAATAATATCTTTTAATTCATTTAGTTTCTTTTCTGAAATTAAATCTGAGGGTAATTCTTGTATTTCCTTAATTAGTTTTGAGTAAGGAATATTCTCACCTTGAAGGCTGTATCCAAGATATCGAAAACTATTAACCATTGCTCTTAAATACTCTCCAGGATGACCTTCAAGAGTTTTTATCTCTTTCTCAATTTCATCAATTTTATTGTCTATCTGTCTGAAATCTATTAATGTAGCCTTTACATCACTATAACTTGCTAAAGCTATTTTTTGATTGTATAATTTTTGAGCTTGTTGATCTAGACTTAATACTACATCAACAATGCTTTCTCCTAACGAAGAATTTTTTGACCACTGTAGCATTTTTATCATCCTCTATTTATTATTTTTAAGGGCTTATCCTATAGCAACTAAAGGATCCTCTTTAGAAATAGCCAGTGAACTTGCCACAAATAAAACAACACCATCAACAGGAGAATAGTATTCCTCTAAAGCATTCCCAAAATAATCTCTCATTTCTCCTACCTTTTGATTATTATACACAGTATCTCCTGGTTTTATACTTGGGTACCAGCATCCAGTTTGATTTGATGATACTACATTCATTTTTGGTAATAACTTCACTTCACCAAGATCTTCCACTACTCCAGGTAAGACATTAAGATACTTAAGTACATTAACGACTCCCTTCATGTACTTTTCTACCTCTTCTTCACACCAAAGTCCACGACCACCTATTTCAGCTAAAAATCCAGGTACTCCTAAAACTGCAGCAGAACCAAATGTTCCATTTTTTGATACAGATCCTATAACATACTCTATCCCTAAGAGTGACGATGCTTCTTTAGCAATTCTTTCAACTTCTTCATCTACTTGAGTTGGGTATATAACAAATGGTATTAAATCTTCGTGTATATCTCCGCCGTGTAGGTCAATATAAAAATCTGCTTGATTATGTAACTCGGTTGTAATAGTATATGCAATTCTCTCTGTTAGTGTTCCTAAAAGTTTACCTGGGAACATTCTATTTAAGTTTTTGCCATCTTCTGGACCATAATATTGCATTTTTGATTCAAATGCGGGAACATTTACTGGATGAACTATAGCTACTTTTCCAGCAATTTCCATAGGATCAAGTTGTTTTGCAATTCTAATAGCTGTTTCTATTCCAGGATATTCCCCACCATGTATTCCTCCAGTTATAACAACAGTTTTTCCTGGTTTAGCTCCATTTATTAGAGTAACTGGCATTTTCACTTCACTATTTGCAACATTTAGAAACCCTTGAATCTTTTTACCTTGTTGTACTTCCATATTTCCTACTTTAAATACATCTGACATTTTGTTTCCTCCTTTATAAAACACTATTTATTTTATTAATAAATGCGCTTTAAATATTACTTATTTTCTAAGAATAATTTCATGTATAGCTTTAATCCCATCAACAGCATACTCAGAATTTATCCAAATTTTGATTGCATTATTCTCAAATGATTTTGCAATGACTTTTACATTATTCTGTTCAAGTATCCTTAAAATTTGAATAATTAGACCATTAGTCCTTGTTGGATCAATTCCAACTACACTTACTTGTGATAATCCTTGAATTTTTACAAAATCTAAATTAATAGAATTAAGAGTGGTATCTATAATATACTCATTATTCTTTTGAGCAATTAACAACATATTATCTTCTTCAGGGTTAATATCACAAACATCTACAGTTCTAGCACCTAACTCTTCTAGTAAGTTTAGTTTTTTCACTTGTGTCATTGAATGGACCTTATAAATAGTTTGGTTATCAATTCTTGCTATTCCCATTGGAAGCTTGTCTACTTTAATATCGGATCCTTTTTCTTCATTTAAATTATTATTACTTATCAATGTCCCTAAAGATTCACTAAAGGTTGATCTTACTCTTAGTTTGGTATTTGGACTTTGAGAAGCAATTTCTACAGCTCTAGGATGAATAACGCTTGCACCATTTTTAGCCATATCACTGCAGAAGGAGTAACTTATTTCTTTAAATATTTCTGGGTTATCTACAATTCTAGGATCTACAGCCATTATTCCTTCAACATCTGTATATATATCAATCCCTTCAGCATTAAGAGCTACACCTAAAGCACATGCAGTTGTATCGCTACCTCCACGACCAAGGGTAGTAATCTCTCTATCACTTGTCCCTCCTTGACCTCCAGCTACAACAACAATTTTACCTTCTTGCAATAATGAATGAATCTTATCTGTTTCTACCTTTATAATTCTAGCATCACCAAAATCATTAGTTGTTAATATTCCTGCTTGCATACCTGTTAAGTAAGATGCTTTAAATCCTTTTTTTTGAAGAGTTGTAGTTATTATTACTCCAGAAATAATCTCTCCACATGAAAATATTTGATCTACTTCCCTTTTCATTATATCTTGATGATTAAAATCGATTAAATCTAAAAGAGTATCTGTAGCATATGGTGCTCCTTTGCGTCCCATGGCTGAAATAACAACTACTGGACTATATCCATCATTTTTAGCAGATATAATTTTTTCATACACCTTTTCTCGTGTCTCAGGGGTTGCAACAGAAGTACCACCAAATTTTTGTACAAGTATTTTCATAAGCATACCTCCTTATTTTACAATACCTTTTTCCAGTAATAATTCTGCAATCTGAACCGTATTAGTTGCAGCGCCTTTACGAACTTGGTCACCACAGCACCATAAACTAATAGAATTTTCAAAACTTACATCTTCTCTGACTCTACCCACAAAAACAATATCCTGATCAGATGTATCTTTTGGCATTGGGTACTGGTTGTTTAATTTATCATCAACAACCTTAACCCCTGGTGCTTTGCTTAAAAGTTCTAATGCTTTTTCTGCAGTAATTTTTGTTTCTGTTTCGATAGTAATTGATTCAGAATGGCTTCTAAATACAGGCACTCTAACGCAAGTACAGCTTATATTTAAGTCTTGGTTATGGAGGATTTTTCTTCCTTCAGTTAACATTTTCATTTCTTCTTTGGTATAACCATTATTTTCAAATTCATCTATGTGTGGAATAAGGTTAAAAGCGATTTGGTGTTGAAAAACATTTACATCCATATCTTCATGATTTAAGTATTGCAATGACTGCTTTTCTAGTTCCATCACTCCCAGTTGTCCAGCTCCTGAAACTGCTTGATATGTAGATACTACCATTCTTTTTATATTACCGTATTTGTGAAGTGAATTTACAGCTACAAGAGCAATAATAGTTGAACAGTTTGGATTTGCAATAATACCTTTATGAAGCTGAATATCATCAGGATTAACCTCAGGTATTATTAGTGGTACATTTGGATCTAGTCTATATGCGCTACTATTATCGATTACAATCGAACCTCTTTTTACTGCTTCTGGGGTAAAATATAAACTTACATCGTTTCCAGCAGCAACCAATGTAATATCTACTCCCTCAAAAGACTCAAAAGTTGCTTCTTCAACTATGTACTCTTTATCTCTCCATAATATTTTAGTTCCCACGCTATCAGGATCAGCCAATAATCTGAGCTCGCTAACTGGAAATTTTCGTTCCTCTAAAATCTTAAGCATCTCGCTTCCCACTGCACCAGTTGCACCTAATATAGCTAATGACACACCCATCTATATATCCCTCTCCTTAATCATTTTAGAATTATACAAAAATTACTAAGTCTACAAACTGCATATCTTTAAGGATGAGTAGCTTTTAGCTCTCATCCTTAAAGACACTCTATAATTAAAGTATTGTTATCTTCTTCAGCTCATTAATTAGTCCAGCATTATATTCTGCATACACATCCATCATTTGTTTTCCTAATTCCTTATTTGCATTGAAAGGTGGTTCTCCAACATTACCAATTTTTTGTTGTCCATATAGATCTACTGGAATTGGCAATCTTGCACCTTCATATCTCCAACCATAGTCATATAGTATCTTCTCTGTTAAACCATTTACAGGTGAATGTTGAGCTTTACTTAAATCTACTATTTCGTCATTTACTGCCATCATCAGAGATGTTTCAAAAAGTCCACCATGATCATTGCACTTAAACTCTGAAATTTGTGGTAAGGTTTCCCACCATTGAGTGTGGGCACAAATAGACCCATGTTTCTCATATAAATCTGCACAAACCAACGATAATAAATCATTGTTTCCACCATGACCGTTAACAAATAAAAACCTCTTAGCACCGTGCTTTACATAACTTTCTGCATAAGATACCATCACTTTTCGCATAAGTTGTGCATCAATTGATATTGTCCCAGCAAATTTAGTAACATTAGGTGTATAGCCAAATGGCATAACAGGAGCTACTGGTACTTGTGCTTTTTCTCCAATCATCTTCGCACAAGCTTCTGCTATTAAAGTGTCTGTTCCCAATGGATTATGAAGACCGTGTTCTTCAAGTACTCCCATAGGTATAATTATAGTATCTGTTTCCTTCATTACATCTTGAAACTCAGTCCAAGACATTTCACCTATCATAATTTTTCCCATAATAAATCTCTCCTTATTATGTGGGTTTAGTTAAATACCCAATTTTAATTCCTTGCAGGAATTTTTTTCAACTCAGTCGCTAGTCCACTACAATAATCAATATATTTATCAAATAATTTATTTCCAAGATCTAAATTAGCCTTTTCTGCTTCAGCTCCATAGTTTCCTAAAGGTGTAATCTTTTCTAGAGTAAAACCTACAGCAACCTTTGCCCCTTTATACTCAAGACCATCTTTGAATACTAGTTCGTCAGTTAAATTTTTTCTTAGAACCGTTTGTGCTTTAGACATATCCACTAATTCCTCATTAACTGCCATCATCAAAGATGTTTCAAATTGACCTCCATGATCATTGCACTTATATTCAGAAATTTGTGGTAGAGTTAACCACCACTCAGTTTGAGTAGATATAACCCCATGCTTGTTATATAATTCAGCAGATACCATTTTTAATGTTGAGGTGTTGCCACCATGACCATTAATAAATAAGAATCTCTTTGCTCCATGCTTAATGTATGATTCACATACCTGAACCATTACTTGTTGTAATAATTCACTGTCAATAGATGCAGTACCAGGAAATCCCATTAAATTTCTTGCATTGCCAATTGGCATCACTGGTGATACTGGTGCATTTACTTTTTCTCCTATAGCTTTTGCAGTAGCCCTTGCTATCATATAGTCTGTTCCCAATGGATTATGTGGTCCATGCTCTTCAATACTTCCAACTGGGACAATGATTAAGTCATTAGTCGCCATAACATCTCTAAACTCAATCCATGACATTTCTTCTATCATAATCTTTTTCAAAACAAATCCCCCATTCATGTAAACATCTTACTATTGTATATATTCATTAGTTCAAATGGTCTTGGAATCTTCTTTGAACACCGTTAAGTTGTAATTTATTTTTATAACAATTTTGAATTTTCTTTGTAAAATGAATTTAATCCGATACTCTTCATTTTAGATGAACTTATAATTTATATAACTTCTCAAAGAATATCGGATTAAATTATCATTTATCAGTTAAAGTATATAACTATTATGTTAAGTTTATTCGTTTACTGTAACTCCAAAGTATCTGTGATACCCATTAGGTATCAATACAAAATCATTAAGCTTTGCTGATGTACCAGCATTTACTGTTGTGTATAAAAGTGGTCTATGAATTGATTCTGCAGTTAATATATCTTCTACTTGAGAGTATAGATCCATTCTCTCATCTGCATCTCCTGAACCACGAGCTGCTTCAAGTAATGCGTCCATCCCTGGTATGTCTACAAAAACTCTGTTACCTTGAGAACCAAACTTTGATGAATGGAATTGAGCAAAGTAAGTATAGTCAGCATCTGCTGTAGAAGTTGTCCAACCAGCTAGCATCATGTCTTGCTCACCAGCGTTACACTTCTCAATAAATGTACCAAATTCTAGAACTTTTATTTCCATATCAATTCCAATTTTCTTTAATTGATCTTGAATTACTTGACACATTTCTACTCTTGTTTGGTTATCATTTACATAAATATTTGTCTTAAATCCATCTGGAAAACCTGCTTCAACTAAAAGTTCTTTAGCTCTTTCAAGATTTGGCTCTATTTTAACATCTTTTTGGAATCCAAAAGCTCCTGGTGGTATCATTGAATGAGCAACTTCTCCTGCTCCATAATAGATACTATCCACTATTACTTGAGAGTCAATTGCTAATCTAATAGCTTCTCTAACAAGTTTATTTTCCAAAGCTGGTTTTGATAAATTGAATGCCACTGTAAAAGATGTAAGTGCTGGAATTTCCATCATAGCTAAATCAGCATTTTCTTTTATTTTTGAAACATCATTTGGAAGAATATCATAAGCAACATCTACTTCTCCAAGTTCAAGTGCAATTGTTCTTTGAGCATTTTCTGGAATTATTCTCATCACTAAGTTTTTAGTTTCTGGTTTTCCTCCCCAATACTCGTCAAAAGCAGTTAACTTAACATAATCTCCTTGTCTCCATTCAACGAACTTATAAGGACCTGTTCCCATTGGAGCACTTTCAAGTATTTTATCTTGGCTTTCAGTGTATGCCTTAGAAACCATTCCTGCAGCTGGATGTGTTAAGTTTAGCAATGTTGCTGCATAAGGCTCATGTGTTGTGATTTTTATAGTATTTTCGTCTTTAATTTCTACCTTTTCCATGAAGTCTGTTATATATGCTACTTGTGGTGAGTTTATTGCTCTTTCTAATGAGAACTTAACATCTTCAACTGTAAAAGGAGATCCATCATGGAACTTTACCCCTTCTCTAATTGTAAACTCATATTCTAAATCTGAAATTCTTTCCCACTCAGTTGCAAGCATTGGTAAAACATTCATATCACCATCTACTGTAACTAAAGTATCATAGATATTTCCTGTAACTTGAATTGCTGTGGTTTCTTTTCCAATATGTGGGTCAAATGAGAATACATCTGTTCCTTGAGCCCATGTTATTGTATCTTTTATCCCCGTAGCATTTCCTGGATTTTCTCCATCTGTAGTTGAATTACCACATGCAGTTAAACTTAGAATAAGTACTACTGCAAATAGAAATATTGCTAACTTTTTCATCCTTTTCCCTCCATCTTTTTATTTTATTATAAATGTATTTCTACATATCATAATCATTTAGATTTCTCCTAACCTGCAACAAGCAACAAAGTGATTCGGCTCAATTTCCTCTAGAGGTATATTATTTTCAGTACACTTTGGTTTTACATAAATACATCGTTTTGCAAACCTACAGCCAATAGCTGGATTTATTGGTGATGTTAATTCACCTTCTAAAAGTACTCTTTCCATTTTATAATCAGGATCTGGTACTGGTATTGCTGACAAAAGTGCATTAGTATAAGGATGTAATGGATTCTTAAACAACATTTTTGCTGGAGCTTTTTCCACCATTTGTCCCAAATACATAACTGCAATATTATCTGAAAAGTGCTTTACAACTGATAAATCATGAGTAATAAACATGTATGTAAGTCCAAGTTCTTCTTGTAAATCTTGCATTAGATTTAGCACTTGTGCTTGAATAGATACATCAAGTGCTGATACTGGTTCATCACATACTATAAATCTTGGATTAAGTGCTAGTGCTCTACCTATGCCTATCCTTTGTCGTCTTCCTCCATCTAATTCATGAGGGTATGTGTTTACTAGTTTTTGAGATAATCCTACTTGGTCCATTACTTCCTTGACCTTATTTCTTAATCCAATCTTGTCGTTACTTTTAAATACCCCTTGAATTATTAAAGGTTCAATTATTGTATCACTTACTGTCATCCTGGGATTTAATGATGCATACGGATCTTGAAATATAATCTGCATTTGTAATCTCAATTTTTTCATTCTAGATTTGTTGAAATCCACAATATTTTCACCATCGAATATAACTTCGCCTGCTGTAGGTTCATGGAGTCTTAATATGGCACGACCTAATGTAGACTTTCCACATCCTGATTCTCCAACAATTCCCAGTGTCTCTCCTTCTAATATCTTAAATGACACATCATCAACTGCATGAAGGAGACCTTTAGGAGTCTTAAAATATTTTTTTAAGTTTCTTACTTGAAGAAGTTCTTTCTTTTGTGATGTAATTTCCATAAAGTTCACCTCCCGTTATATTAATCCTTGAGCTTTAAAACATTTCACTTGATGATTTTCATTAATTGCTGACATAGTAGGTACTTCCTCAAAACATTTGGCTTGTGCAAACTTACATCTTGGACTAAACTTACATCCTTGGGGTAAGTTCATCGGATCAGGCATCAATCCTTTTACAGGGTTTAGTCTCTTAACATCTTCAGTTAAATTAGGTATTGACCCAAAAAGTCCAATGGTATAAGGATGTTGTGTGTTTTTGTATACATCTCTTAAAACACCATATTCAACGATCTCTCCAGCATACATAATAGCAACATAGTCACATGTCTGTGCAACAACTCCAAGATCGTGAGTAATTAGCATCATGGCTGTATTGAATTTAGTCTTTAAGTCTTTCATCATTTCAAGTACTTGACCTTGGATTGTTACATCCAATGCAGTTGTAGGTTCATCAGCTATAAGTAAATTTGGGTTACATGCTAGTGCAATTGCAATAACAACTCTTTGTTTCATCCCTCCTGAAAATTGATGTGGATATTCTCCATCTCTCTCAGAAGGAATTCCTACTAATTCAAGCATTTCTCTTGCCATTTCTCGTGCTTTAGATTCATTTACATTTTCATGTATTTTTATAACCTCAGCTATTTGATCTCCAACTGTCAAAACAGGATTTAATGAAGTCATCGGATCTTGAAATATCATTGATATTTCTTTACCACGAATCGATCTCATTTGTACATCAGAGTAACCTAATAGGTTTTCATCTTTGTATAATATCTCTCCACTTATTATTTTCCCAGGTGGACTTTGAATAAGTCTCATAATTCCCTTTGCTAGTGTTGTCTTTCCTGCACCTGTTTCTCCAACAAGTCCCAATGTTTGTCCTTCACTTAATGAAAGGTTCACTCCATTCAATGCATATACTATTCCATCATGAGTTTCGTATCTAATAAACAGGTCTTTGATTTCTAGTAATTCTTTCATTGTTTTTCCTCCATATATTATTTCCTCTTAGTTCTTTAACTTCGGATCTAGAGCATCTCTAAGAGCGTCACCTACAAGATTTAATGATAATATTGTTAACATAATGGCAACTCCTGGTATTACTGTTATATGCCATGCATCTCTCATATAAGCTCTTGCATTTGAAAGCATTGCTCCCCATTCTGCCATAGGAGGTTGGATACCTAATCCCAAGAAAGATAACCCAGCAATTGCTAGTATTGCACTTGCTACCCCTAGAGTAGATTGTACAATTATTGGAGCCAATGAATTAGGGATTATATATTTAACAATAATTCTTGTATCGCTTGCCCCAACTGCACGAGCTGCTTCTATAAATTCTTGGTCCTTTACTGACATTACAGCAGCTCTTACAACTCGAGCAAAAGTTGGTATGTAAGAAATCGCGATAGCTGTTGTAACATTAACAAGGCTTGTTCCTAGTGCTGCAACTATTGCAATTGCTAATAAGATTGAAGGAATTGCAAGTAAAATGTCCATAAATCTCATTATTACATTATCTATCTTATTTCCATAGAATCCTGAAATAGCTCCTAAAAATCCACCTACTGATGCTGAAATTATTATGGCTGATGCTCCTAAGAATAAAGAATACCTTGTTCCCCATAATACTCTAAGTAATATGTCCCTACCGAATTCATCAAGACCAAAAGGATGCTGTAAACTTGGCCCTTGTAATCTTAATGATAATTTTTGACTAATTACATATGCATCATAAAAACTCTTATCAGTAACTAGGTCAATTACTATTGTTGATATAGATATTAAAGTTAATAATCCTAAAAACACTAATCCAATTACTGCTAACTTGCTTTGTTTAAATCGTCTCCATGACTCTTTCCATAATCCTCGCTGCTCGCCATTTAATGAGTCCAATGAATCATCAGTTATTACATCATCTGGGTATATATTTTTGACAACTTTAGTTTTTTCGCTCATTTTTTTATCCTCCTATGTACCCTTATATTGAGACTTAATCCTTGGATCAATAAATGCATACAATATGTCAACAACTAGATTTACAATGGAAAATACTATTGACATAAATATTACTGATCCTAGTACTGTTGGAGTATCTTTCATTTTTATAGCTTCAACTATAAATCTTCCTATACCTGGCCATGAGAAAACTGTTTCAGTTAGAATTGCTCCGCCTAGTAAGTGTCCAAATTGTAATCCAACAACAGTAACTATTGGTATAAGAGCATTTTTTAACATGTGTTTAGTAGTAATTTTAGATTCCTTAACACCTTTGGACCTTGCTGTATCTATGTAGTCTTGTCTAATTACTTCAAGCATCGAAGATCTCGTCATCCTTGTTATCATAGCAGCTGATCCTGTACTTAATGCAATTGAAGGAAGAATTAAACTTTTGAGTAGAGCAATAGGTGTACTACCCATTCCCGATGACGGTAGCCATCTAAGGTTCAGAGCAAATACAATAACAAGAATTAATCCAAGCCAGAATAGTGGCATTGACACTCCTATTAAAGCTGCTACCATTGAAGCATTGTCTATTGCTGTATACTGCTTTTTAGCAGATAGTATTCCTATTGGAATCCCAACTATAAGCGCTATACTGATGCCGGCAAATGCAAGTAATAGAGTATTAGGGAACCGTTCCATTATCTGATCTGCAACACTAAGACTATTTTTATACGATACTCCAAAATCTCCTCTAAGTAGACCTCCTAAATACCTCACATATCTTACTAACAGGGGATCATCAAGTCCAAGTTCTGCTCTCATTGTTGCTATACTAGCTTCTGTAGCCTGTTCTCCAAGAATAATAGTTACAGGATCCCCTGGTGTCAAGGCTAATATGAAAAATACTATAAATGTTACACCAATTAAAACAGGTATTAACATTAATAACCTTTTTGCAATATATTTATACATGTCTTTGCTCCTCTCCTTGTATGATTTATTAGAATAATTTATTCTATTACAACTTATTCATATTTAAACTTAATACTATGTATCCTAAGTGTTGAATCAGTTTCTATATTCTGTTATTTGCGATTATTCTGATAATTTTAGTTACATATATTTCTTAGAAACTATTTTATCTTGGTGATATTCAAATTAACCATTCATTATTTGAAAATCTAACACTCACCTCCAACATTTCTAATGAGAAAATTAATATTTCAGGATCCACTAATGCTTTAAATTGTCATTAAGTAATAGTGAATCATTATAGTTATTACTAGTTTTCATAAGTGAAATGCCACCCTGCATAGATTTACTAAGGGGGATAAAACTATTAAGGTGGTCATTTTTCACCTATTGTTATTTATTTGTTTCATTGTTGACTGTTGACAATATATACTAAAAAAAACTGTTTTGTCGACTGTTGACACTTTGTATTAAAATACTTCCTTATTCTTATAAATTACTACCCCTGTTTATTGCTAACAAATAATTTCTCATAATCATATAATTTCTGACCTGTTGATAGATAATGATCTGTTATCGCTCTGCATGAGTCTTCCATATTTCCTTTTTTGAATATTTCTAACAATTGTCCATGTTTAATTGGAAGGGTGTCTAAAGATGTAACTTTTGTTTTATGTACAGTTAGAAAAATGGCAAAGCTGGTGCTATTTAGGCTAGTCCAAAGCTGATATAATCTCTTCTTTCCAGCACTCATACATATTTGACTGTGGAATAAATGATCCAACTCTACATATAATGATAAATCATCTTGTTTTGCTACTTTTTCCATTTCATGTATTGAATCTTCCATAACCTTTAAGTATTTTTCTCCAATTTTACCGTCACACATTCTTATGGAAATGCTCTCCAGGTATGCTCGTAATGTATAAATTTCCCAAGCATCATCAGCAGATAAGGTTGTTACAGAACATCCTTTGTGAGGATTATAAACTACTAAACCTTCTTGCTCAAGTTGTCTTACAGCTTCTCTTATAGGACCCCTACTTATTCCTAACTGGTAAGCTACTTCAGATTCAACTATTCTATCTCCAGGAGAAAGATCTCCCTTTAATATTCTATCTCGTAGTATCTGAACCACTTCCTGGCGTATTGTTTTGGATCTTAACTTGTTTACCATCACATTTACTAGCTCCTTCTAATGGCCATATTATTTAATAAATTACTCTAAAATCTACTGATTTGTGTTTTTTATAAGTATTATTTAAGGATACTTTTTTAGAGTTTTTATTTTTTTATTTATAAAACTTTAATAATCATTTCTTATTTCTAGTTTTTAGTTTGCTTATACATTATTATACGGATTTTGCTTTATCGTGTCAACTGTTAACAGTTTGATAAATAAAAATATTCTGTGATTTATTTGATAATTTTTCAATGTTTTATTCTTCTTTTTTTATCACTTTTGCTCAAGCTAGCTTTTTAACTACAATTGACATAATTAACATTTTAATAAATTAAATTTGTATAGTGAAAATTATTTTTTTCTCTGCTATACTAAATTAGGAGCTTAGAACAATAGAATTATATCAGTGGAATCTCCTTAACTAATATAGTAATTATCTTGACTTAAAAAATATATTTATAGAGGTAAGTTATGAGCGAAATATCAATAACACAAGTTATATCCATCGCCCTTGAAACAGGAAAAATCATGCTACAAAATGGAGCTGAAACATACAGGGTAGAGGATACAATTGAAAAAATGATTTCATCTAAACACGATCGTGGAGTAGATGTTTTTGTAATATCTACTGGGATCATAGTAAGTACACAAATAAATGGTTCCCCATATACAATAGTTGAAAGAATTCCAACATCAAGTATTGATCTAGAAACTATTTCTAGAGCTAATTCTTTTTCACGACTTTTTACCAATGAAGATATGAAAATAGAAGATGCTTATCTTATATTGGATGGAATTAAAAACCCACCAAAATTTTCATCATTAATAAGATATATATTCAGTGGTATGGCAGGTGGTTTTTTTGTACTTCTATTTCTTGGTAACTTCCAAGAATTCATCATGGCATACTTTGCATCTGTATTGACAGTATTTTTAATGGACCAAATGTCAAAGTTAAGTTTGAATTTCTTCGTTAAGAATATCTTTGGTGGATTTATAGCAGCCATATTAGGGGTACTACTTATTCTATTATTTGGAATGTTTAATATTCATGGAGACTACAATAAGGTAATAGTTGGACCACTAATGACGTTAGTTCCAGGAGTATCATTAACAAATGGAATCAGAGATCTAATTTCTGGTGAACTTATTGCAGGAAATGCCAAGATAATGGAAGCCCTATTTATTGCTATTGCACTAGCTTTTGGTGTTGGTATGGTACTTCAAATTACAATTAATATTTTTTAGGAGGATATTTATGAATATATTAACCCAAGGTATATATTCGCTACTTTGTGTAGTGGGATTCTCAGTATTATTTAATCTACCAAGACGACTTATTCCATTGGCAAGTATTACAGGAATGATTGGATGGATTATATATTCAATCCTACAACAACTAAATACTAGTTTTATTATTCCTGCACTTATTGGTTCAATATTTGTTGGTATTATTGGAGAAATATCAGCCATATATAAAAAGCAGCCTGCAACTTTATTTATAATTCCAGGAATTATTCCTTTTGTTCCTGGTTATGGCATCTACTATACTATGTTTCATGTAATAAACAATGACTTTATACAAGCAGCAATGGTTGGAGCAGAATCATTATTCATTGCTATTTCAATTGCTTGTGGTGTTGTAATTGCTACATCAATAGTAAGATTCATTAGACCATTTATTGAAAAAAGGATGCTTATAAATTAAGCATCCTGGTTATACATATATTTTACTTCCAAGCTTTTAAGAGTGAGATCAGCTATAATGGCCAAAATTGTAACTGGTATTGCCCCTTGTAGAATTAGATTCATGTCAAATGTTCTCACACCATTAACTACAAGGACTCCAAGTCCTCCTGCTCCAACTGCAGCTGCTAAAGTAGCCGCACTTATGTTAATAACAATGGCAGTTCGTATTCCCCCTAGTATGACTTTCATTGCTAGTGGGATTTTTATCGTCTTGTAAAGTTGGTAATTATTCATTCCCATACCTTTACCTGCTTCAAGTACTTCTTTTGATACCTGCTCAATACCTGTGACAGTATTGTATATAATAGGCATTAACGCATATATGACAAGAGCTATTAAAGCTCCATTTGAACCATATCCCAGTATGGGAACCATTAATGCTAAAAGTGCAGGTGAAGGAAAAGCTTGTCCTAAATTTACCAATTTTAATAGTATCTCTTTATACTCCTTACCTTTGTCAGTTGTTACAAATAAACCTACTCCTACTCCAATTACTACAGAAATTAAGCTTGATATAATAACCATATACAAGTGTTGAAAAAAATAGATATACATTGGTGTTCTTGATACAGTGCTGCCTTTATTTCCAACTATATTATTTAAAATCATCTGAAAACTGTTGGAAAATATTACCATAAACAATAATAAAAATGTGAGTACAACTATACCTATAAATCTCTTATTCTTGATAATCATTTAGATCACCTCTTATAGCATATATTATATGGTCTAAAGTTAAATAACCCTCGTTAAATTCTAATTTTTCGATTCCTTTAGATAATAATAATGATAATGCTTCCTTTAGTGTTATTTCATCAATAGGATCCAATGATTCCGTTATAGATGGAACTATAAAATCCTTTGCTTTCTTCCTAGAAAGAAGGTTTAATATACCTTCACCTCTAAAAAACTGATTTACAAAATCATTTACTGGATTTAAAACAATTTCCTCTGGAGTTCCAATTTGAATAATATTTCCACTATCCATTATACAAATTCTATCAGCAAGTAAAAGGGCTTCATCCACATCATGGGTAACGAATATAACTGTTTTGTGAAGACTTTGTTGAATTTGCCTAAATTCTGTTTGTAGCCTTAACCTATTTATAGGATCTACTGCACCAAATGGTTCATCCATTAATAATATATCTGGATTTGATGCAAGGGCTCTTGCTACTCCAACTCTTTGAGCTTCACCACCTGATAAATGAGATGGTTTTTTTTCCCTGTACACTTTTGGAGTTAAACCTACTAGTTCAAGCATTTCGTCTATTCTTTTATCTATTTTTGTTTTATCCCAATTTAATAGATGTGGAACAGTTGCAATGTTTTTTTTAACACTCATATGTGGAAATAATCCAATGCTTTGTATAACATAACCAATACTTTTCCTTAAATCTTCACTATTTATATCATTAATGTTTACATCTCTTACAGTAATAATTCCATCTGTCATTGGGATCATTTTATTAATAAGTCTTAATGTAGTAGATTTTCCACAACCAGATGGTCCCAGAATAACCAGTAATTCACCCTTATTGATTGTTATACTGACGCTATCAACTGCAATGAATTCTCCATATTTTTTTGTCACACCATCTAATTTAATCATAAATAGCACCTCTTATTAGTTCTCCAATAAATTTCAATAAATAGTCTACTATTATGGTCAGTAGTACTATAGGAATAACACCCAGTAATATTAAATCTTGGGATGCTTCTGCTAACCCTAAAAAAACAAAGCTACCCATGCCCCCGCCACCAACTAGTCCAGCTAAAACTGCTCCTCCAATGGTTTGAGTAAATGCAATTCGAACCCCTGTGAATATAACTGGAAATGCTAATGGAAATTCTATTTTTAGCAGAATTTCAGTTGATTTCATTCCCATTCCCTTTGCAGCTTCCTTTATTCCATTATCTACTGAACTAAAGCCAGATAATGTATTTCTCCCTATGGGAAGTAATGTATAAAGGCTTAAAGCTACAAAAGCAGGTGCCCACCCAATTCCACTAACTCCGATTTGGTTGAAAATTGGTAATTTGCCCAATCTGGATAATGGTATAAGGAGTATTCCAAATAGTGACAAGCTTGGTATTGTCTCTATTATGCTCATAGGAAGCATTATTCTCTCTTCGCTCTTTTTACTTTTATAAGCAATATATCCTAAAGGTACAGCTATGATTATTCCTGCTAAAACAGAAGCAAGCGTTAGTATTCCGTGTATTCTTAAATTATCAAAAAACTGAGATCTCTTTGTAATGAATTCTTTCATCAGGGATAAGTCGTTAAAAGTCCCATATTTTATACCAAAATATATAAGTATGATGGGCAAAATAGTCAACATAAATTTGTATGCTTTGTATCCTTCTATTTTTTTATAACCCACTACCATAATTAAATATGCCCACAAAATTTGAAGATAGAACCCTGATGAAAAACTAACTCTAGCAGATGAGCTTACCATATATTCCTTAGCTTTTATTGAGATAAAAGCCAACAGTAATATTACTGTTAATATTGATATAGTAACAAGCAATACATATCTTCTCTTATTTGTATAAAAAGAAAGGGCTATAATAGTAGCCCATAATATTAGAAAAATTATTGAGAATATTGATAGCATCTCAATGCTGCCAACTAAATCTCCCATGGCAATTCTGTTGGGTTTGATTCTAACCAAGGGAAGAAATAAAAATGACAATACTGCAGCTACTCCAATAGCAAATACCTGTTTATCTTTTATTTCTGACATTTCCATCACCTAATTCTAGTCGATAATTCCTGATTCTATAAGATGATCCCTTGCTACCTCTTTTGGAGATAAGCCATCTACTATGACTTTCTTATTCATTTCTTGAAGATTTAATAAATTTAATGTTTCAAATACTTCTTCAATAATAACTTTGACTTCTGGATATTTTTCAATAATTTCTCCTCTAACTATTGCAGATGGTTCATAAACAGGTGGTATTGATAAAGGATCATCTATTAATACTAAATTTAAATCCGCCAGTGCTCCATCCGTACCATAAGCAAGAGCAACATTAATAGCATCTGTTTCATTTGCCAGTGCACTTAATGTTTCAGCAGTGTTCCCATGAGGTAGAATAACAAGTTGATCAGGTGTTAATTTAAACTCATAAGCTTCTTCCATCCCCAAAAGTCCAGAGAATTTTTCTGCAAATAATTGACTGGTTATAAATTTTACATAGCCTCCATTGTTAACATATTCTGCAAAATCATACATGTCTTCAATATCATTTGCTTCAGCAAATTCTTTCTTAAGAGCCATGAATTCTGTATTATTTGCATTGGCTGGCTTTAACCAAAAGAGATTATTTTCATCTTTATCGTATTGAGATATTGCTTCATATCCTTTTTGAGCATCTCTCCAAATATCTTCTTGGAATCCTTCGGAATAAAATTGTCCATTTCCTGTATAATCAATTCCTATATGCAATTCTCCTTCAAGCAGTGCATTTCTGTGAACATCAGGGGTTCCAAATTGAACCTTATCAGTTATTTCATAGCCTTTTTCTTCTAAAGCTAATAAGATCATGTTACCCAGTATTCCTCCTTCAGTATCTATAAAAGACCCTAATATAATAGGATCATCTGGATTAATACTTTCATTATCACTTTTTGTGCTACATCCTGTTACCAAAAGTATTATAACCAAGCTTAGGGCTATTAAAATCAATTTCTTGTTCATGTATAATCCTCCTTAAATTTTGTTTCAATTGATAGATACCCTAAATGGAAAAGAGTAAATCTAACTCCTTTAGAAATGGAAAAAACCTCCGATTAGTATAATCGAAGGAATTAATTGCTTTATTTAGTTGGTTTTAATTTCTAATCATTAAACTTAAATACTTTGAAGAAGCTCTTATTGACCCTACTAATATTCGTATAATATTCTTCATCCCGAATTTTTTTAGCATTTCAGTATTTTTATTCACAACTAAATTTACATACAAGTATGTAAGTAGAAGTTGATAATAATACATTCTTAAAGAAACCTTGCTTGGCATTATTGTAACTTGACCAAAGCTCCATATAGGATAATCTTCCTTTGAAAAAAGAAGTCTATCTTTATACTTATTATATAATGGAAGTCCTGGAAAAGGGGTTAATGGGTTTATTGAGGTGATTTCTGGCTTTAACTTTTTTATATATTTTCTAAAGGTTTTAAAATCACTTTTGCTCCAATCAGGATGAGCTATAAAGGAAGCCCACACATCAATTCCTATATCTTTAAGTATTTCTGATGCAACAATATTATCCAAACTAGTAGCTTTTTTATGATAATTAATAAGTTCATCATCTTTAAAAGTCTCATATCCAATGAGAATAGCTTTTAGTCCTAAATTCTTAAGATCAACCAAAAGGTCTTTGTTTTCTAGAACTCCGTTTACTGATCCATATACTATGTAATTCTTATCTAGATTTAGCTCTAAGATTAAGTCTATAAAACCTTTCACTTTTGATCTACTTGCCAAAAAATCATTGTCTATAAACATAATGGTCTTCTCTTTTATGTTAAGTAAGTCTTTTTTGGTTAGTTCTTTGTCAATTTCAAACTCTTTGAAGCCTTCTATCCTCCACCTTAAACAGAAGTCACATTTCTTCTCACATCCCAATCCATACTCCATAATTGCAGCTGGTTTGTACCCGAAATACGAGTAGTTTGATCTGTATTTATTGGTACTTTCCCTATTTGGAAGAATATATTCATTTTTTGATTTAGTAAATACATCTAAAAAATCATTTCTTTTTTGAAATACCCCAGGAATATTTGATTTATTGGATATAAAATCAGTTAGATTCTCTTTTGTTGTATAATTAAAAACAAAATCTACACTTTCCTCAAAGAAACTTTCTGGTGATAGTAACGCCTGAGTACCTCCAACAAATGTTATTATATTATGGTCAAATTCTTTTATTTCTCTAGAAAGATCAATAACTTGTAACACATCTATGCACAGACTTGTTATTCCCACTATATTTGGTTTATATGTCTTAATTTTTTCTGTAATGGATATATCTTCAATCATCATATCAAATATTTCAACATCATGATTTTCTTCGAAAACACTAAACACCATTTCAAGTCCTAAGGGCTCAGAAAACATGAAATTACTCAATGTTATTGCTTGTTTAATACGAGGTGGTCTTACTAATAGTATTTTCATTACTTTCTCCCTTTAAAAAATATTAGGTGTTATTCCCTCTTTTATTTGCTTTCTGTAATAAAGGTTAACTACCACATTAAAAAGATATCTTGATGGAGTTTTTAAAATTTCTCGTCTTAGTATATTTCTTTTTAGAATTGATCTATATGTGAAAAGTGAATTATAAAGTTCCCAGTAAGCATTAGTTAGTTCTTCATGTGTCATATTATTTGGCATATATACTGCTTTTGTACCATCATAAGTATATATGTCATAATTAATTAACCTTCCTGAATCCTTTACTTCATCAAAAAATTTAGTTCCAGGAAATGGGGTTAGAATATAAAATCTAGGAACCGAAATTTTATTCTTTTCAATAAAGTCTTTAGTAGCTCTTATTGATTCTAGTGTATCTCCCTCTCCACCAACTACCATTTCTGTTGAAACATCTATTCCGTGATTTCTAATATTGTCAATTAACATACCATATTCATTTGGATTTGCCCAGCCTTTGTCCATTTTTATTAAACTTTCCCTAGATATGCTTTCCAATCCAAAACTTAGTGTTCTACATCCACTATCATATAGAAGTTTGAGAATTTCATCTTCTTTCCCTATCCTAATATCACATTGACTCATCCAAGTAATATTAAGTTTTTTTATTTCATTTAGTAATTCTTTCAAATAGTTCTTGTCCGAAAAAATATTGTCATCTAATAATAATACTTTATTGTATCCTAGGTTCTTTATTTGTTTTATATCTCTAAGTACTTCCTCTATACTTTTTTTGAAATACTTGCCTTTGTACAAGCAGGATACAGAGCAAAAACTGCAAACATTTGGACATCCCCTTCCAGCTTGAACTGGAAGAAAATCTCCCAATTTCTTATCTTTTAGAAGATCAAATCTAGGCAATGGAGTTGAATAGTATTCTTCATTTAGTGGTTTTTCATATTTTCTTTTAAGCCTGTTATTAACAAAATCATCTAAAAGTTCTTCCCAAACCAGCTCAGCATCACCTATTAAAAGACTATCACAATACTTCATAGCCTCATCAGGCATAATGCTTGCCATGTAACCTCCAAGTATGACAGTTTTTCCTCTTCTCCTAAATTCTTTTGCAATATCGATTGAGCGGATCACACCATGACCCATAGTACTTATACCTATAATATCAGCATCAGTATCCCATGGGATATCTTCAATAACTTCATATACCAGCTGTATTTTCCAATCTGTTGGTGTTAATGCTGCCAATAGTGGTAAAGAAAGTCCAACAAAGTATAATTTATTCTTTTTAATTACACTTTTATTCTTTTGGTAAGGACTGGGTTGAATTAATAGTAGTTTTTTCATATTAACCTCTTATTATCTTCATAATATACTGATAGCTTACCAACTGACTACCTTTTAACATTTTCATGTTTTCTTTTACTCCATATTTTTTAATTAATCGCAGTATATGTTTTGGTCTAATAATTATTCTGTAATAGCTTTTTAGAATCTGTATATAGAATTCTCTAACACTCATTAGTTGGGGTTTAAGAACTACATGAGCCATATCAAATAAATGATATTGGTCTCTACCTACTAAGAGTTTATCTTCGTAGTCTTCAAAAATATCTGTTCCAGGTAAGGGTGTTAATGGCTGAAGATTAACAAATGTAACATCTAAGGCTCTTAACCAATTAGTAAGGCGTTTGAAATCGCTCTTGGAAAAATCCATTGGAAGTATTAAGGTAGCATATAGCTCAATATCATGTTTTTTTAATATTTTTATACATTTTTCATTAATTTCTACATCTGTTTTTTTATTATAATCTGTCAAATCCTTATCTCTAATTGATTCGATTCCAACGATGACAGCTCTAAGACCAACTCTCTTAAATTCTATGATTAAATCTTCATTATATGCTATGAAATCAGCTCTACCATAAACTAAAAAATTCTTTTTTATGTTGCCTTCTTGCAGTAAAGATATAAATTCTTTTAGCTTTTCTCTTCCAAACAAAAAATCATCATCTACTATATATATTTCATCTTCCTTTATACTTTGAATTTCTTCAACAACATCCTTCATATCTCTTGAGAAATACTTGCCTTTGGTTATCTCTTTGCAAAAGCAAAAACTACAGTTGTATGGGCAACCATAAGAGGTTTTTATCAGTGCACATGGATTATGAAACATATAGTAGTATTTACTTCTGTACTCTTTCACTGAGGATCTATCAGGATGAATTAAATTAAAATTAAATTCTTTTCTTTCCAGTAATTTAATTTCATCTTTTATTGAATCTATACTTTCTTTATTAATAATCCCCTTTAGTGTTCTATTAAATCCATCCACTCCATTTTTTTCATATATAAAATCTAATGCATCATCTTGAAAATCAACCCCTACAACCTCAGCATGGACTCCACCTACACCAGTTAATATGCTAGAATCAATTTCTTTTATGCTGTGAGCCATCTTTTTTATGGTTTCTACATGGGTAATATATCCTGTAAAAACAACAAAATTAGGCTTCTCATTTTCAATTACTTCTAAGAATGGCTTTTTCTCAAGAATATAATCATATATTTTAGCCTGGACTGATCCTTTTAATTCTTCTGGAATATTGGATACAAGGTACTCCAACTCTAAAGGTTCACAAATCATTACATGTTGAAGTCCTATGGTAGATTTTTCTGGTTTTGGTCTTATTAGTAATACTTTCACTCTTTCACCTTCTTTAATGAATAAACAACAATTCTTGGCATGTAAAATTTTTCTTTAATTATCTCACTATTTTCAACCAGGTATAAACCTTCTATTAAACTTCTAAACTCAATATCACTGGGATAAGTAGCATATCCTGTGGTGAATTTAACAAAAAATAGTATTAACTTATCAAAATAACTGTCTCCACTTGCAAAGGATATAAATAGTTTTCCATCTTTTTCTAACAGTTGAAATATTTTACTTAATACTTGCTTCTTATTGGTGTAATATGGAAATGAATGAGTACATGTAATGTAATCAAACTTTAATCCTATACTCAACATATCTTCTACATCAAGTTGAAAATGAGTAACATCAGGATTAAGTTTTTTTGATTCTTCTATCATTTCTTTTGAAAAATCTAATCCATATAAATTTATACTATCAAGTGAACTTATTTCATATAAAAGTTGCCCAACTCCACATCCAATGTCTAGAAGACTTTTATTATTATACTCATTTTGAATCAGTAGATTCTTTATCATCTCTCTTGTAGGCTTAAGTGAATACTTTTGAACCCATAGTTTCTTGTATCTCTTTGCCCAGAAATCCCATACTTTTGTTTTCATAAACTACCTCTTAACATTTTTCTTATTCGCTTAGACTTTAAAAGTCTCAAATGACTCCAATAAAACAAAGAGTAAAAAATATACTTAGGAAGTACTGAAGGAACAACTAAATGTAAAAAATCAAACTTCCTGGGATCATTTGTTATAAGTCTGTCTTTATTATCTTCATAGTCCTTAGTGCCTTTTAGTGGCGTCATAATTGATAATGTGTAAACTTGAATTTTTGATCTTTTTATAAATCTATTAAGTAGGATAAAATCTTTAATACTTGAATCAGGACTAACTATAAACAAAGCTGTCAAGTCAATCCCAGCGTCTCTTAACAAATCTACTACCTCTTCATATATGTTAGAATTCATAGATTTATTGTATTCTATCAATGTATTAGTATCCGGAGACTCAAAACCGATGATGACTTCATCTAGTCCACATTGCTTAAGCTCATGGAGTAAATCTTTGTTTTGCATAATATAATCTGCTCTTAAATATCCTATAATTTTTTTTCTAAAACTACTTTCTTTTGAGCATTTTATAAAATCAATTGCATCAGTTCTTGTTACAAAAAGGGTATCATCCACTATCCAAAAATATTCTGAATTAATTTTATTCATTTCATCAAATATATTCTTGTAATCTGATTTAATATATAGTGAAGAATTAAGAAGCCTACAATAACAAAAATTGCAACTATAAGGACATCCATGACTTCCTTTTATTAGTGAAACCCCTCTTTTATCAATGTACTTGGTTGAATCTTTAATCCTATTGTAGAATTCTCTATTTGGGCTTATCTCCTCATTTTTATATAAAGTATCATCTTCTCCAATAATCCATCTATTATTTTCTTTATCAAAATAATCAATATGTTTTTTATTATTGGCTTTTATAAAACTTCTAAATGTCTCTAAACTTTGAGAAAAATAAACATAATCAATTCCTTTATCCCTAAAAACCGACCTATTAATTTGAGCATGTACACCTGATACCATTATCTTTGAATCTTTGTACTTACGCTTATACTCCATAGCTCTATCTTTTATACTTTTTTCAGCAACATTGTATCCTGTTAATATTATTAGTTCCGGTGTTTTATCAACTGGTTCAAAGTACTCAAATAAGGTGTCAATTACATAGTTTTCAATCCCTTCTTGATCTAGAACCTCTTTTACATACATTAGTTCTAAAGGTTCTGTGACAATGGGATTTAATAATGAAAAATTTGTATTTATTCTAACTTTTTCTAAAAAAACTATCATATGCTTTCCTTAAATACCCTGTGTTTTAATGGGTAACCCTTATATGAAAAATATGGTGTTAGCTTTTTTAAAATACTTCCAATTAATTTATTGTTATGATGGATGATTAAGTACTTTTCAACCTCTTTACAACCAATTTTTAGTTTAGTCTCTTCTGATGTTTGACCAAAACTTATTTCTTCTACTCCTCTTTTTATGCCCTCTTTTACTATCCATAAAAGCATATTAAAATATATGTCATAGGTTTTAATATCTTCTTTTTTAAATCCACAAAACATAAAATCAATTTTACTGTTTTGTTCCTTTAAAAGAATAAATGATAACACTTCTTCCTTATGGGTACTAAATTGAAATAGTTCTCCATTAAATTTTTTAAAAAAATCCAAAGGGAGTAATTCTAATTTGTTTTCTGACCTGTAAAAAACATCTCTATAAAGATTATAATGAAGTAGATTAAAATCAGCTTTGTCAATTTTAGAAACTTGAATTTTCTCCCTTAACTTTAAAGCTTCTTTGGCTCTTCTTCTATATCCACTTCTTAAGGAGTTTAAATATGAATCAAAAGTAGCATACTTATTCTTAAATACAAATGTTGAAAGAGTTCTTCCACCTTGAATCAAAGGTTCTTCCATATTCAAGACAACAGTGACTCCTTTTATCTTTCTTAAAACATCAAACAAGAAGTTATGGTCTCCCTTATAACCTTGTCTATCAATTGATATTGGAAAGCCAATTATTGTTACGGGTATTTTTAGACTAATCCTTTCATTGAAATTAAATACATCTAGTCTATGTTTATAAGTAATAGCAATATATTCATCCAAAGAATAATACTTTTGATCTGATGGATTGACTTCTTCTAGCAGATGTAATAAATCCTTTGTCTCATTATCAAGATTAGAATCTACAATATCAAAAATATTACTAAACTCATTCATTAGAAAAGCTCCTTTTCGTATGCAACAAACCTCTTTGAAATTCCATCTGACCACTTTAAGCCAAAGTTTCCTGATAATGAATTATCTTCCAAAACCCATCCAGACTCAAAACTTTTGTATTTTCCCTTTGTTATTTTAAAACAACAGTCAAACAAAGCAAGTATTGCTCCTTTATTTTGTTCCTTATGGACAACACCCATTTCAACTATTTTAAACCGAGTTAGTTTTTTACTGTTAATTTTACTCTTTATCAAAGTTAATAAACCTATTGTCTCTCTATTTCCCATGATTTGATGATAATCAGGATACCATAGCATGAACCCAACAGGTTCATTGTCTTTCTCAACAAATAATAGATTTTCAGGCTTTAAAAGGAGTTTAAAGTCATTAAACAATTCCAAGTCCTCTTCTTCTACTCTTTTATAATAAAATGGATGATCTTTAAATGCATCATTGTTAATAGATGTATATATTAATGCTTCTTCTTTCATTTTATTAAAATCTGCACATCTTACTTTATACTTACTATTAATCCGGTTTCTTAAATTATCATCCACTAGGGAAAACTCTTTTTCCATATTTTTATAAAAAGTTATCATTGGTATTCCTTTAAAATTAAACTCTTCAAAATACTTATGTATGTGCTTATCATTATGGGCAGTTCCAAAGGTTTGTTCTACTTCATAATTATCATTAAGAAATCCAAGACCATAATTTACATGGATATTAAGAGAAGCACAAATCTTTCTAGTACTCCAACTTGAGCTAGTATCAATAGTTTTTTCATATATTAACTTAAATGCATCTTTGTTATATGAAAGTGATTCAAAAAAGCTAATTTGCAAATATTCAGGCATACGATCAGCCTTGGCTAAAATACAACACATAATGACTTTATCCTCTTCTTTTACCATAATAGGTAAGGTTGTTATATTATTTATCATAACAGAAGTCTCAAATAATATTCCCTTTAATAAACCAGAGAAAGAATCTCTTCTCAATGGATTATCCTTATACTGTCTTTTATAAAACTCTAAGAAATCTTTTTTATCTTTTTTTGTTTCTGCAACGATCAGTCTCATAGAATATCCTTTCTTATTTACTATAATTAATTATACCATAGCTTAGGGTTACAAAATTATCTCAATATTGGTATCAGGCAAAAAAGGGCAAATGTAAACCTATAATAAATTTTTAAATATACAGAGAACTTTTTAATATTGCTGTTATAATATTCTATTGAATAATTTCCATCCTTTAATATGGATTTCTAAAGGTGTATAATAAAAGAAAAATCAAAGGAGAATTTTGTGGACATTAAAATACTATATGAAGATGAAATGATAATTGTAGTGGAAAAACCTCCTAAGATTCCTTCACAAAAAGATCTTTCTGGAGATAATGATCTCATGATGCTATTAAACAGAGAATATCTGGGACTTATACATAGATTAGATAGACCAGTTGGAGGAGTTATGGTTTATGGGAAAGATAAAAGTGCAACTTCTTATTTATCAAAAGGAATAAGAGATGGTGCTTTTCATAAGGAGTATTTAGTTGTTGTTTGTGGTATTCCAAAGAAAAATGAAGGTGAAATAAGAGATTATCTATTAAAAGAAAGTATAACTAATACCAGCACAGTAGTCCTTCCTGAAGATGAGGGTTCAAAAGAAGCTGTTTTAAAATATAAATTAGAAAAAACAATAGTAACACAAGAATATGGTGATTTAAGTCTTCTATTAATAACATTAATAACTGGGAGACATCATCAAATAAGGGTTCAACTTTCTAATATAGGACTTCCAATTTGGGGAGATACAAAATACAATGAAAATTTTAAAAACAATAAAGAATGGACACAAATTGCTCTTTGGTCTTATAGAATAAAATTTAGACATCCTAAAGGAAAAAAGGTTTCATTTACTTCATATCCTTACGATGAATTCCCATGGAACATATTTAGAATTGGAGGTCATATATGGAAATAGTAATAAATGATATACAAGCCTTAAAAGAAAATAATATTTTAAGTAAAATTGATAAAGGGTGGTCCTTTGACACTAAGTATATCGTTACTAATTCTGACAATACAAAATATCTTTTACGAGTATCTCCCATAGAAAATTATTCATTAAAGGAAAAAGAGTTTCAATACTTAACTAAATTAAAAGATTCCAACTTGAATATATCTATTCCTATAGAAATCGGAGTTTGTAATAATGGAAATTCAACTTATACAATATATAATTGGATTGAAGGAGACGACGCTAATTTAGTGATACCTTCTCTTTCTAAGGACAAACAATATGATTTAGGATTTGAATCTGGTGTAATTCTAAAAAAAATTCAATCAATAATAGTTGAAGAACATATAGAACCTTGGGAAATTAGGTATGGAAGAAAAATAGAAAAAAAGATTCAAGAATACAAAAATTGTTCACTAAAACTTCCAGGTGGATATTATGCGTTGAAATATTTAGAAGAAAACAAGCACCTCCTAAAAGGAAGACCAACTTCATTTTTACATGGAGATTTTCACATTGGTAATATGGTGTGTAATGGTAGTGATATAGGCATAATTGATTTTAATAGATTTGATTTTGGGGATCCTTTTGAAGACTTTAATAGAATGTTTTTCTCAGCAGAACTTAGTCCTATTTTTGCGAAAGGAATAATTGATGGCTACTTTAATAGAGCTATACCTGAAGACTTTTTCCCACTTATGCTATTATATACTGCCTTAAATCAGATCTCATCTTTGACTTGGTCCATGCAATTTGGTCAAGTTGAGATAGACAATGCTTATAAAACATCTTCTAATATTCTTAAATGGTATGATAACTATGACAGATTAATTCCATCCTGGTATGAGGAGGCTTTATTGTGAAGAAAGAATACAAGAGTAATAGACTAATCCTTAGAGTTCTTGATGATGACTATGCTCAGCAAGTGCTAGATTATTATATTGAAAACAAGGAATTTTTACATGCTTGGGAAACAAAAAGAGAAGATGTATATTATACTCTTTCATTTCAAAGGCAACTTTTAATGGATGATTATAAAAAATTTCTAGATGGTATAAGAGTTAGGTTTTGGATATTTCTTAAGGATGAACCTGATAAAATAATTGGAACAATTTCTCTTGATAACATAATCAGAGATCCATTCCTCTCTTGTTTTTTAGGATACAGACTACATGTTGATTATTTAAATAGAGGATATATGACAGAGGCTGTAAAAAAAGTTGTTCAAATTGCTTTTAAAGAATATGGTCTTCATAGAATTGAAGCTAATATTATGCCAAGAAATATACCTTCTTTTAAAGTAGTTGAAAAATCAGGATTTATAAACGAAGGATTGTCAAAGAAGTATTTAAAAATAAATGGAGTTTGGGAAGATCATATTCATATGGTTATTTTAAATGAAGAAGAGGTAGAATGATCTACCTCTAAATTATGCTAAATTCTATGTTATTTGTATCTATTTGCGCTATAGCACCATATGGAATTATATGCATAGGTTGATTATGGCCAAAGCTCAAATTATATAATACTGGTAAATTGCCTAAATTATACTCACTTAAAGCCTTCCTTATAACCTGTTTATACTCACTATAATACTTATTTTGATATGGTTTTCCAAATACTATTCCATTTAATCTCTCTAGTATACCCAAAGCACCATAATTTCTAAAAGCATACAATAAATTATCTGGTGACATTGTCTCTTCTGATGTTTCCAAAAACAATATTGTATCACTAAATGACTCTAAATTTGGCCAAATTTCTGTACCTTTTGCCATTTCCAATACATCTACGCATCCCCCAAATAATTTACCCCTTGCTACTCCTTCTCCTTGTAGCACTTCGTAATTGGTGTTTTTTTCCATATGTTTCTTAATAAATCTATTTTCATATAACCAGGGAACTCTTTCTCCTGTCCAGTATTTCGCAGGTTTAATTTCACCTAATGAATCTCCGTTAAAGAAAATTTTATTAATATAGTCTAGTGTATATGGAAAAATTTCAATATTTTCTCCAAATTCAGCAAGAATACTTGGACCATAATAGCTCCTAATTCCTGCCTTGAAAAGTATTAGATGACTTATTGTTGTATCTGAATAGCCCATAAATATTTTAGGATTTTTGCAAATCACATCATAATCAATATATGGTAATAAACGAATGCTATCATCCCCTCCAATACAAGAGATAATTCCCTTAATATTTGGGTCTTTAAAGGCATTCATTAGGTCTTCTGCTCTCTTTTCTGGATGGTTGTAAATAAATGAAGTACCTTTTAGTGTATTTTCCATTTCAACTACTTTTAATCCAAGGATGTCTTCAATTCTCTTCTTTCCAGTATTATATCTAAATAGTAGCTCTTCATCTCCAGCACCACCCCAAGATAAACTAACAGTAGCAACTGTATCTCCCTTTTTTAACCTATCAGGCATTATTAAGTTTTCCATTTTTACAACCCCCCTTTAAAAAAAGGCTTACATGTCTACTAATCAATGATTAACATGTCACTTTCATCAAACTTCCAGTTATCACTGTATGCTACTTCCCAATAAAATCCATCTGGATCTGAAAAGTATCCTGAATAACCACCCCAAAACACATCTTCTGGTTCTTTTTCAATTTTCCCTCCAGCGTTTCTAGCCTTATTTATTATTATATCAACTTCATCTTTATTTTTTGCATTATATGCAAGAGTGATTCTCGAAAACCCCTTTCCTCTAGGAGGATTACTTTTATTAATATCTTCTGCTAGTAATACTACTGGATAAAGTTCTAATTTTGTTCCCTGATTATCAAAAAATATAACAGCTGGATCATCACTTTTCTCATTTGTTTTAAAACCTAACCCGTCTCTATAGAACTTTATTGATCTTTTCATGTCTGTTACACCTAAACAAATTATATTAACTCTATTCAAAATTTTACACCTCTTTAAATATCCAATATTAGATCTTCCAATTTCCTCTTTGGAACATGGTGGACTCCATTTTCATCTCTATAGTATCTAATACTTCCGTCTTCTTTTATATCTTCAAGTACAACCTCTTCTTTAGGTTTTCCCAAAGCTATTACCATTATGATTTCAAAATTCTCTGGAATATTAAGTTCATTTCTCAATACAGGTTTGTTTATTCCTCCAAACTGACATCCTCCATAGCCTTTTTCCACAGCACCTAATAATATACTTTGCGCTGATATTCCAGAATCCCATAGTAAATTCTTGTTTATATTATTATCTGATAACATAATAATATACCCTGTAGGTCTCTCTCCCTCTTTTGGTCCATCCCAGTCTCTTAAATATGCTGCCCACTTAAGCTGGTTGAAAATTAAGCTATTCTTTTTTTCATCAGTGGATAATATAAATTTTAAAGGTTGAAGATTAGCTCCTGATGAAGAGATTCTAGATAGTTCAATTAAATCTAAAAGCTCCTCCTTTGAAATTTTAACATCTTCGTAAAATCTTCTGTATGTCCTGTTTTTTAGAATTAAATCTTTTAACATGATATATTCCTCCTTATTATCTATTATTTTTGTCTACTAATTCATATCTCATTATAAATGGTGATACTCCAGTTGAGAATACTACCCAAAGTATGTAAAAAAATATACTATAAATAGTGGAACTAAAATAGCTGTTAATATTCCCAGTAAAAAAAGCTGGGAGTATTAATAGAATTGAAACAGCTATAGTATTAAATGTTATTGGACTATGAAAACTCATACAATTTGAACAATTAATGGGTTTGTAGCCTTTCCATATGGAGTTAAGAATCTCTTTATAAGTGAATTTCTGTGAACAACTTTTACATTTTTGCATTGATTTACCTCCATAATTATCTATGTGATAGTTTTGTTTTTACCCTATATGCTTTTGTAATATAATATACCATAGTTAGTAAAATAATTAATATGAATGTTAATGTGGAATAAATAGACATGTTTTCTCCTTGGATTTGGTTGTGTGTAATGTATAAGAAGAATCCTATTAATTCAACTTTTATTACTATCAACATATCCTTAATACTTACATAAATCATATAATTAGATTCAGTATTTTTTGTAGTTGGGACACTCCAAAGCTTTGGATTAAGCTGTACATATGTTAACCCAGCATACAAAACTATTCCCATTAGTGGCATTATTAGTAATTCATACTTACTTCCATATCTAGTAATCTCACCCATGGCGTTAAAGTGAGCGGGAATCATTTCTGGTAATTGAGTAAAAGATATAAAGACATATATGATTAAACTACTAATAGTAGTTAAACCAACAAATTCTAATATTTTTTGAAAAATAGTTGTTTTTGTCTTCATTTACCTCTCCTCCATGTAGTCAATCGCTCTACCATCTAGCATATATATTTTATTATTTTTACTATACAAAGTAAAATCTTCTCCTCTTAAAGTTGAGTGATCATAATTACAAACTACATGATTTATATGTTTTGTTAAATTAATAATATTCTTTTGATTTACATTTTGGATTATGCTTATTATCTTAGAGTGATTAACTGCTTTATTCAATAGATCTAACTGAACAAATGCTAAATCATTAGGTATGTTTCTTCCCTTTATTTTATTGCACCTTTTACAACATGTAACCAGATTAAAATATTCATCAGTTCCACCCAATGCTTTTGGGAAATAATGATCTAATGTAGTTTGACTTAGTTTTAAAGGCTTATTACAATAATAGCATTTTTGTAAATCCCTTATATATATATACTTTTTATTAATATTATTCTTTTTCATAATATCATCTACTTACTATATTTAAATTTCTAGAGGATATAATACAATACATTATATTGCTTCCAAAAACTATGTTATATCCTTATATTACCATGTAAAATTAAGTTTAGCAGGTTTTGAAAGCTATTACATTTTGATTAAAAATTAAAAGATCTCTTATTTTGTCGTAAATAAACACATTAGCTAAAAACTCTCGATGCTTATGAGAGCCCTTTTCTATCCTCCAGATATTGGTGATATAAAACTAAATTCATCACCATCCTCTAGTTTCTCATCTATAGGAACGGTTTTGTAATTTAGGCTATATAAACCTAACTTATAAACAGCCCTAGGTATTTTTAGTATTTTTAGTAAATCCCTAACTCTACTCCCCTCATCGATTAAGATTATACCATCTTCATCTATCAATCTATCATCGACAAAAGGACCAGGATACACTTTTATCTTAATCATATTAAACACCTATTTTTCTATTAATTCTATTATCCCTAAATTCGCTATTGTTGCTTCCAATGGTTTGCCTGACTTTTCGTCCCATCCAAAATATCTCCAATGATCCATCATCATAGCTTCAATTGGAATCTTCTTTCCAGATAGTGGTCCATCTTTCAAAGGAGGATTCCCAGAAATTCTATCATGCATCTTAAAGCTTATTGGATCTATTCCCTCCCTAATATTGAACATTTGTCTTAGAGTTTGCATTCTCTTACCTATTTCCATATATTGGTCAGGTGTCTTATCCCATCCAGTTGCAGCATTTAAGTAGTCAAATAATCTCCAGTTACTAAGTCCAGAAATCATTGCAAATAAACAACCTCCTGATCCATCTACAACTTGCTTAATGCAGCTATTAGCAACTGATTTAAGTGCAACATCCTCTGAAGGTATGTAGTTGTTAGCTTTTAGAGTTCTTCTTTTTACCTTTGGTGCCCATGTAACATGCTCCCATAGCTTCATGTAATTGTAGTATGAACCAGCTCCAATTGTGTGTCTACCAGGAGTAGGATCAGCACTAAAATGTATACCTAAAATTGGATCTAGCCTTGGATCGTGCATTCCAGGTTCTTGGCCACCTGCATTTATTGCATACTTCTCAGAACCTTTGCCTATCCTTTCAACTGCTTTTTTTACACCATCAGCTAATACATCTCCTATTCCATCTCTGCTAATCATTTTTTCAGCAAGAGCTACTATTGATTTTGAGTTACCCCAATTTAATTCTAGATCGCCGGTATCTTCCTTTGTTAAAATACCATTTTCAAAACACTCAATTGCATATGCTATAGTATTACCTGCTGATATTGTGTCCATTGTAGCTCTATTCATTATTTCATTTATATAATAAATACTATCCAAATCTCTATTCATTAATAAAGCACCAAAACTATTTACAGTTTCATACTCTGGTTTGTGTGTATGTGTAAATCTACCTTTGGTTACATCACTTACATTACATATTCCTCCACAACCTATAACACAAGAGTAACAATGGTACTTTTTCTCTTCTCTGGCTATTATTTTATCTGGGTTCATATGTTTATAGTGGGAATAGTTATATTCAATAATTGAACCATCCCAATTTTTTACCGGACAATCGCCATTTGGAAGTCCAAATGTATTGTTAAAAATAGTACCCCATCTTTTCATCATTGGTATACTCATCATTCCATTTAGTGGTGAGTATGTAGTCCCCATGTCCATAACTTTGCTTAAAGTAGGTAACATGCTCCCTTTAAGTATGTTTGGAAAACTTATGTTTTTAACCTTCTCACCATACTCTTTAGTAATTTTTTTTATTTCTTCAGGACTATGTCCAACTATTTTCTTATCTCCATCTAATACAACTGCTTTAAGTTTCTTTGATCCCATTACAGCTCCTAACCCAGATCTACCAGCCATTCTACCTTTGTCATTGGATATTCCAGAGATCAAAGATAAATTTTCTGCAGCTTGACCTATAGTTGCAACAGCGATTCTTTTTTTGTCTTTATGTTTTTCAATAAGGATTTCCTCTGTTTCAACTGAGTCTTTTCCCCACAAGTAAGTTGCATTTAATAATTTTGGTCCTTCACTATCAATATGTAAATATACTGGGTTCTTAGAAATTCCTTTAAAAAAAATCCCATCATAGCCACATTGCTTGATTGCAGGGGAAAGATTTCCACCACAATTTGAATCTCCCCACCCACCAGTTAAGGGTGATTTTCCAACAGCCATCCATCTACCAGTAACAACACTTCCGGTTCCGGTTAATAAACCACTGACAAAGCCTAAAACATTATCTTCTCCCAATGGATCTGCTCCTTGTGGAATATTTTTATATAGAATATATGCTCCAAGGCCAACTCCTGATAAAAAATTTTCATAAACAAAATCAGGTACATCTTCATGATGTATTTCCCCTGAACTAAGGTCAACAAATAAAATTCTACCCATATATCCTTTCATTTCCCATCCCCCATTTCCTTTAAGAAACTCTCTTCTATATCAATTCTATCATAATAGCTCAATCACTTACTAGCAAATAACTTCCAGAAAATAGAAATAAGATTTTCGAGAATCACAAATAAAGTAAAATAGACTTTTAGTAGTTTGAAATCATTTTGGGATTGATTGAGAAATATAGGTTATAGAGAAATAATAACAAGAAAATAAGAATAAATCTCATACATAAGATGAGACTTATTCTATAATTTTTGGAATATATAAGGTTTTGGAGTTATTTAGAAAGTTATTGTAATTGATATATAAATCCTTTAAATTTCTCTCTTGCCCCTTTAATTCTCCTCAACTGACTTCTGTGTATGATTACATACTATTATAGGTATCAAAATTTCTAACAAGACAATGAATATTACAAAGCATAAACTATCTTAATCATCAATTATAACCTTGTTTTTATCATCTCCCTTAGCCTTATATAGCAATCCGTCAGCTTTAATCAGTGCATCTTCAAGATTACCATTATATTTAACAATGCCTCCACTAATTGTTACATTCAAATCCTCATTAAGAACTTTTCTGAAATTCATGAGCTTTTCATTCATCATTTCAGGCGAGTATCCGCTTCCGATAAGCAAGAACTCGTCGCCTCCGAATCTGATACTGGTCATTTCTCCGAACATCTTAATCATGTATTCAGCTACCCTGATAAGAATTCTATCTCCCTCAACATGCCCCATCGAGTCATTTATTTCCTTGAAGCCATCTATATCGAATATGAACAGACTGACATTTCCATCTCTCTTATAAAGCTCCTCCACCCTCTCTCTTAGATAACGCCTATTGAATATTCCCGTGAGCGTGTCACTTTTGGAAATCTGTTCCATTTCCTTAGAGAATTCAGCAGCTTTATTCCTTTCATAATGATGCTCGTTGGATACCCACAAGGCAAGTACTGATATAAGGATTAGTATTACAGGGGTATTGGTTACCCAATCTAGTATCATCGCTTCGTCTGATACATATGGGAAGATATCAGGAAATAGATAATTCATTATCATAAGTGTTTGAGCTATGAGTATATAGCTTGCCAAAAGAAAGATTCTCAATTTACCCGAAAATGAGTGTATAAGAGCCAAAAGTAGTATTATCATATACGGTATGGACGATGTCCTCACTCCTCCGCTTAGTATATAAAGCACAGGGAAAATGACAAAGATTATAAGGACGAAACTTATATTACGTATCAACTTTCTTTTGCTTTCTTTTTTTAGGTAAAGAAAAGCTACTCCCACAATAAAAATTATGAACAGTAACCACTTTATGTTGTTGATCATTGGAAGACTAGTAGCTATGTTCATCACTATAACCATAATTGCAGACAACACCATAGTTACATATACGAAAAAAATCATTCTCTCTTCCAACGGGTATTTCCTGTTAGTAAGCATATCTCTCACCACTAACACCTCTTTTCCTATTCAAGTTATACCCTAGTTACAGTTTTTAAGTAAATTCATAAGGATTCATTGCACTTGCTTACAACAACTTTTTCAGTATTATTAAGGATAATTTATCTTTACACTACTATTACATAATTCCAATTATTTATCAATACTTACCCTAATTTTTAGAAATCATACTATTTATTCTACCCTTTTTACCATTTTCTTCTTTTTCCAATTACAAAATCATTAAATAAAAATATGACCTTCAAGATTATTTCTTTCTTAAATTTCTATAGATAATCTAAAGAGAAATCGAATATAATTATCGTCATAAGAGAAAATATAATGGTAGAATTAATAGAACTATGAGAGGATGATAGAATGATAAAACATTGTAAAATATACATTTAGAGGACACCTAGATGGGTAGTTGGAGGTAATAAAATCAAGGCTACCACATGAGATAAGGAAGCTAGCACAAAAAAGAGTAATCACTATGCTTAATGATTACTCATATCATTGACAAACTTTATTATAAACTAATATGGTACTACTCAACCATACCACTTCTTCATCTTAAGTATTTACCTATTAATCAAGTCCAAACAAGTGAATTAATGGCCAATGTACCCGTTTTTGCCAATCGGCTTCAGTGTGTTCTGCTCCAATTATCCAATGGGATTCAATATTTCCTTTTGAACTGTCATATTTATTTAGAATACGCTCGACGACCCTATCAAAAGACTTATCTAAAAAACTTTCTTTAGTTCCCATATCTATCCACATACGAGTTTTAACAATTGCTTCTTGGTGCTTATCAACAGTCTGAATATTGGTTCTTGTACTCCACCAAAATGAGGGTGAAATTATTCCAAGCTTTCCGAAAACATCAGGATTGCGAAATCCTATATTGAATGTCACAAGCCCTCCCATTGAAGATCCCATTAGTCCTGTATCCTCTGGTCTCTTCAAGGTTCTGAAACTTAAATCAATAAAAGGCTTAAGCTCCTCCATAAGGAACCTTTCATAGAGTTTTCCCTTCCCCTTAATTCTCTCTCTTTTATACCTACCATCACAATGAGCATATTCACTTAGCCGCTCTTTTTGCATATTGTCTATTCCAACAATTATAATCTCTCTAATTATTCCCTTACTAACCAGTCGATCATAAACTTCATGTACCATCCATCCTACTCCAGCATATGCTCTTTCACCATCAAAGATATTCTGACCATCATGCATATATAATACAGGGTATGACTTATGAATGGATTCAAAGTAGCTTGATGGTACATATATGTTAATCTCTCTACTGTTGTTAAGGATATTTGATGGAAATTCCTTAATTTTAATCATTCGATCTTCCATATTAATCATTCATCTCCTTGTTATTAATTGGCTAATTATAGCATATTTTATTATGTTTTTACATCTTCATCCTTTTTTTAGCTTAAGATTCATTTTTATCTAAAGTATATTCCATTTGGCAAACACTCTAGACAAACCCATAAATAAACCTCCAAGTAGATAAGCTAATTTAGTTAATTTTACCGTTAAATTTGGCAGTATAATATCAAGAGAGTTTCCTTATGATAGAATAAATTTTCTACTTCTGCACGATATTGTACTTGATCATACCTAGGTTTAATCAATAAGTGGTTATAGTTGGATTTATTACAACAAATCTTCGAAAGTGTTGAAATGATTAATATGAAAAATATAAGATTTTCTTCATTTTTAGTCTCCTCTTAATTAACCATATATTTACTAGTATTAGTTATGTACTTATTAAGCGTAGTATATCACATACTTAAATTTCCATTATCAGAAATTAATCATTTTAAGGGAATCTGGGATTAAAAAAGAGCAATCATTAGGGTTAATGATCACTCATATTTTGGACAAACTTTATTATAATTGGACAAACTTAATTATTATTATACACATTTGTAGATTAATAATAAAGTCTGTCCATTTTCCCTTTCCCCTTCTATCCCCTTCCATCCATTCATTCCACTTGCTTACATCCACTTTTCCCCTCATTTTAGTGATAATTAAGTTTGTCCACATTTTCTTCCATATTTTCCCTTTTTTCACCCTTTTTATCCTCTTTTTTCATTCTTTTTGGTCCTTATTACTCATTTTTTATCATTTTTAAGGTCGTTTTTGCCATTTTGTGATAATTAAGTTTGTCCACTTTCTTACCTCTTTTTCTTTATCTTTGTTATCCCCTTATAGTAGATAGATGATCTTTTTCATTGGAAGTAGTATTCTACCCATAACTGGGCACAGGTACTTTTAACG
>Ga0208490_100269_pt1 | contig 40514 bp, 28 predicted proteins | sample SubbioAug_CSWold_FD_184818 | JGI IMG/M metagenome (GOLD analysis project Ga0208490, IMG submission 184818) | Serpentinite rock and fluid subsurface biosphere microbial communities from McLaughlin Reserve, California, USA - CR11Aug_CSWold (SPAdes) | ecosystem: Environmental > Terrestrial > Deep...
GGTGTGGGCAGAGCCCACGAGAAATCAAACTTATGTAAAATTCTAAGAGAATCAGAGAATGGAGCACTTATTCGTGTCCAGCTGGGCTGTGCCACTCCAAACCAATCTACCGAAGCTAGGTCTTAGATTATTAGGTACGAATAATAAAGGACTGCAATTTACTGTTGTCATAACTGAGCAGGGATTGTTGGCCACAGGTGCTAATTTCTGGAATAGCGAAAAACAGCCGCATGAATTGGAGTTTAAAGGTGAGTTAATCTTGGGGGGATGGGAGTCTCATCGTATTCCTTTAAATTGGTTTAATAAACTTTTTGCTGCCCAGACCAGAGAAGAGAGAGTATCGGAAGTTGATAAAAGATTGGAGAGATGGAAAGCTTTTTTATATGTTCAGGAGAAGATGGCTGAAAAGAAAAAGTTTATTTTACGTTATACCAATCGAAAATATGTCAAGGAAGACGATTCCGTAATTAGAGTAAATGTAAATCCGGAAAGCGACCAGGATCTAAAAAAGCTGATGGAAAATGTAAGAAGGGATACAGTATATCTCGTTGCTTTTAATGAAGAGGAAAACAGCCTTTATTATCAGGATGATGATAACAGGATTAATGCTAAAATACTAGACTTTGATGTTAATAATCAGTCTGTGAGGCTTCGACTAGAAGAAGAGGATTATAATTTACTTGCAAAAGGCAGGATAGAAATTCCGGCAGAGGGTTGGATAGAAAACCAGGCAAGGGGACAATTGCATCTGATTCGGATCCAGGATAGAGCAATAGAAAGGCTAAAAAAGAGCGGTGGACTTTTGCCCAACCTGGATAAAATCCTTTACGGTGGTAGTGAGGAACTAGGACTTGTTGGTCTTGGTTCTGTTGAGCCAATTCCTGAAGAGAGATGTTTAAATCCGGCGTTGACGAATTATGACCAGCGTAAAGCTGTGTCTTTGGCTATGGCATCACCAGATTGTTTTTTTATGCAGGGGCCTCCCGGCACCGGTAAGACAACCTTTATTGCGGAACTATGCTATCAAATTGTAAGAGAAGAAGATAAAAGAGTTTTAGTATCCTCGCAGGCTAATTTGGCAGTTGACAATGCCTTGAGTAGACTACATAAACATCCTGATATCAGAGCGGTTCGTATCGGAAGCAAATATGAGGACGAAGGCCTTGAATTTGTACAGGAAAGGGCTGTTAAGCGATGGTTATTGTCAGTAGCAGAGAATTCTATCAAGAAATTAGATAAACTAGAAAAGCTAGCGTCTAGAAAAAGCTTCTATCAAGATAATTGGGATTATTTGTTAAACTGGGCTAAGTTGGCAGAGGAATGGTTAGCAGTAAGGGAAAGTATTTATAAAAAAGCCCAGACATTAGAGGAGACCATTGACAAAGACAAGGCTAACCTAGCTTATCTTACAGCTTCACGCGATAATTTGGCTATGCTGGGTATAGCAGTCCAGCAAATAGAAATTGGCTTGAGGAGCACTGAAAATGTAGTATTTGAAGAGCCTGCTCTTTGGGGGGAACAAAAAGAATATGCGGTAACGTTGCTTAAGGAAGTCTGGTCAGACATTGCTTCTCCCTGGCAAAGGGCATCAGACTTACAGTTTCAGTTAATAGAAATTCAGCCAGGCGGGGCAAAGCATGATATACTACAGCGAATTAATGAGTTGCTGTTTAAAAGCCAGGAAGTTTTACAGGAAATTAAAAGTCACAATGATTTAGTCCAAGCACGCGAACACACTATATTTAATTTGTCCAGGCATCTTGAACGGAAAAAGGATGAAGTAATAATACTTGAAAAATTATTGCAGAACGGACTAGATAAAACAACAATTGAGCTGCATAAATTCAGCGGAACGTTTATCCAGCTCCAGGAGCGTTTGGACAGTGCATTTAGTATCATCTCAGATAATTTATGTACAAAAAATGGATCGAAAAAAAAGACATTAGAATTGATTAATGCATGGGAAAGAGCAGAAACCGCTGCTACCACACGTGAAGCATGTTCTTTACTTGAACAAATCCTTGCCAGTTTCAGGTTCCTTAGGTATAAGGCAAACAAGCCATTTATCCGCATTTGGTACCGCGCTAAGCTAAATCGCGGAATAGAAGAATTGAGGACAGCCATTAACAGGATTGAAAATGCGCCGTTTACCGAACCAAGGTACGTTCTTTCAAAACAGATACGTCAGGATTGTGCTAACAAACTATTTGAGTCAAAAGTAGAAATCAAAGAACTGGAACGTGGCATAAAAGCTGAGGTTGAATATGTCTCCCAGCTTAAAAAGTCATATTATTTTTCTCAAGAGACCGCAAACATATTCGAACAGACCGAAAACTTTACCTGGAAATACAGGGCTGTTCAAATACTTCTGAAAGTTACGAGGATAAGTTTTTATGCTACTGCAGTGCACTTATTAGCAAGAAGGAAAATCTAGAAGATTCTTTCAGGATAGTCAAAGATAATTTAGAGCTTTCTCTAAAAAACCTGCAAGTGTTGGTTTCGGAAGCTGAAAGTCTCTCACTAGATATTCAATTTAAAAGACAAACTCTTATAAATAAAACTATCAATAACAACAAAACTCTTGAGGCTATTTCAGAGAAGATTGTAACCGGTGAAAAAGAATTTGAAGCTGGTAATGAGCACTGGAAAACTTTGAGGTCAAGAGAAAATCTTCCTTCCAAGCTTAATGTGTCCTTTCCAAATTGGGTTGACCTAGACAGAGCAAAAGTAAGATACTCTACTGCACTTAGAAAAGAAGGCGGCAATCGGAACGTGATTGTAAAATCAAAAATTCTTGAAGATTGGATTTCCGCTATCAATTCAGATAATCCTGAAATCAGCCAGAAATTGACCGAAATGTTTTTACGATCAGCCAATGTGGTTGGGGCTACCTGCACACATGCCGGTAATAGGGAGTTTTTGAAGTTGTATTCTGAGTTTGATGTGGTGATCGTGGACGAAGTCTCCAAGGCGACACCTACTGAACTGCTGATTCCCTGCTTACTCGGGAAAAAAGTTATCCTTGTCGGAGACCATATGCAACTGCCACCTATTTTCGGAGAAGATTCATGTTTTCTGGAAGCTGCCGAGATGCTGGAGGAGAACAAGGAAGAACTGGAAAATAAGTTAAAAACCAGCCTATTTAAAGAAAGATATAATCATCTGGTAGAAGTCAGCGATACGAGAACATCTATGCTCACTTTGCAGTACCGAATGCACCCTCATATAATGGAAGCTATCAATCAATTTTACAATTACGAACTTCAAGCAGGACCTGGTTTAGAGAAACTAGCTGAAGCGCGTCAGCATGGTATCAGCTTAGGGGGTTGGCTTCCTACCAACTGTCATATAGTATGGATAGATTTACCACAGGATGATAAGTGGAAGCATACACAGGAAGGTGGCAGCAGAAAGAACGCCCTAGAGGCGGAATTGGTTCTAAAAATATTGAATCAAATCATTGCCCAACTAAAAAACCACGAACATGAAGAAGTTTTTGAAATAGGTGTTACCTCAGTTTACGCAGCACAAACAAATTTAATTAAGAAAATGTTTGAACCGGATAAAACAAATCTAAGCGCTAATGTTAAGCTCAAGATATCAACTGTAGATAAGTTTCAGGGTATGGAAAAAGACATTATGATTGTGAGCCTTGTCGTGAACAATCCGAATACAAATATTTCAGAATTCCTACGCACTCCGGAACGAATCAATGTAGCGTTTAGCCGTGCAAGAAGATTATTAATAGTTGTTGGCTCAACCTATAACTATGTAAGCAAGCCTAGTGATGCTAGTGAAAAATATGGAAAAGTTTTGGATGTTGCAAAGAAAAAAGGTAAGTATGTGGGGGTTTATGATGTCTTGGGTTAAACAAAGTGTTACTAATGAACATCAAAATGAACTGCCCGGAATGGAGCTTTTGGCAGCGTTTAAGGGAGAAATTTTATTCCTGGAAGGCAAAGCTGAAGTTGAGTTACTCGCAGAACGTCCTTATGATGTGCTGGAAGAGTTTGTAATTAGATGTCTGATTGAACTCGATCCAAAACCGCAAGATTTAGAAATTGCTTCCTTGCTGGGTTTTGGAGACACGCTTTTTATTTCTCCAATAACTGAACAACTGGAAAGGTTAGGCGATATTTCGTTAAATTCAAATAGACAAAGAGAAGTCAGTGAGCGTCTTGTTAAGTACTTTAAGCAGAAGAAGTGGCTTACTCCAGAGCTAAAAAATATTGACTTCTGGTTTAATCCTTATCTTAAGTCTGCCTACTTCCAGGAGCCTAGAAATTTTATTAAGACAGCAAACGATATATTTAAAGATCAGTTTATCGGAGAATTTACCCATCATACATTTGAAGAATGGTTGGTTGATGCAGAAGGCCCCCTTTCTCTAAAGGAAGTAAATTCTGTAGAAGTATCATTTGGAGAAACCGGGGCACTTCCGGTAGATATCATTATTTATGCTGATCCAATCGATGACACATGGGCTTGGGATGTCTATAATCATGTAACCAACAGAATAGAACCTTATCTAAGGGACGCAGCAGAGATGCAAGGGGCTCAGGAAGAATGTGAACGTGTTTTGAAAGAATTTGAGGAGAAGGATGCTATTCATGATTATAATGTTGAGTTGGCACAGAGACAACGTCTGGAACTAATAGAAAGCAAGGCATCAACTAGTTCCGATAAACGTTTAATTCTTAAAAGATTATCTACGCTGGATGTTGATGAAAGACTCAAGGAACTTATCAGCGAGTCCAAAGAAGAAGTTATTCTTGTTTTCCCCTGGATTAAAACTCCGGCTTTGTCTTTAACTGATGTAATGCAAAGAGCCGTAGACAACGGTGCCCAAGTCTATATATCTTACGGTATCCAATTGTCGCCAACTGTGGAAGATAGTTTCGACGATGTTATAGCTAAGCTTCGCAGGATATCATCGAAAGACGGTAAATGTCATGTAAGCGTTCTCTGGACAGGGGGTTCTCATATAAAAGAGTGTGTTTTTGACAGAAAGCACTATATGATAGGGAGTCATAACAGGCTATCTTACAAGGGAGATCCTGACCGTTACACAGGTAACGTTCGTAGAGAAGCTATGTTATACACAAACCACCAGGATCCAATAAAGGAATGTCTGAATGAAACATTGCCGCTAATTAAAGGGAGTGCTTTAGAACAGGCAAAAAATAGTACTATTATAACTTGCAGTGATTGGATGAGGGCTTGGTTCCCAGTCTTACAACTAGATAAGAACATAGAATCATTTCAGGCGTCTTTAGATAACTTACCTGATGATTTGCCTTCAAAAATTGAGGCTTTAAGCCAGGTAGTTATCGATTCTAAGCTCCTCAAAGTAGACGGATTTCAACATGCTTTTGGTGTAGCGTGTCATTCTATAATTGAAGAAGCAGCCACATATTCCCCGAAAAGCTCACTGAAATCTCCTATCAAGAAATTTACCAAACAATTAAATAAACATAAGGAAATCAGCAAAAGTATGTCTGATAATATTCAAAAACTTAAACAATTTAATAAAAAGAAATGAAATGAAACACGAATATAGGGGTGTGAGTTAGATGAAGTTTTTACTTTATAAAAATGATTTATGGTCCTGCAGCACAGCAAGAGAAGTAACTCTAAAGAAACGCAATTTCCTTTATATTAAGAATCTCACTCTGAGGTTGTAGTAAGGGTGTGAAGAAAGCGGTATTGTGTTCTGATATCAAGGGGTAACAGCCGATGGGCGGTCTTTTTTTAGGGACACGCTTGTGTCCAGAGTATGTATTATGCTAAATGTCCAGAAGTTGGCAAGGTCAAATTAGCTGTACGATGGGAGTGAAGCAAGGATTTATCAGAAAATTGTTGAATTTACTAATAGGTTAGGAGGTGGTGAAGGTTTGGAGTTATTAAAAGAGGGGATGTATGCAAGGTTTATTGTGAACAGGGGTGAAGAGAGACGGTATGTAATGGGTCAGATTGCCGGGTTTGGGGCTGGAGAACTGACTTTAAAAATATTCGGTGATGGTGACCTGTTGAGGGCGTTTGGGTTGGTCGCTGAGAAGCAGGTTTCGCAGCGCCAGTTGAAGCGTTGCCTTTTTCTTGGCAATTCTTTGTTTATAGAGAAGGAAACACGAAAAGAGGGACGGGTGCTTTGCTTTTCCGGGGAGGATGAGCGAGGGTTTAATAAGTACTTTGTACAGTTGTTCAGGGATGGCGGGGCGGATGTGGTCGAATTGGCGGAAGAGGGTATGGAGGTAGATTTTACGCGGGTCGATCTCGACGTAATGGAGTTGGTGGTTGACGGAGATTTTACGGACTTGTCGTGGTGGCAGAAAAGGTACCCGGTACAGAACTCATTACACACTTTGAAGAATGCGGCTTATGGGTTTGATGCACTGATAGGTTCCAGGGTATTTCTGCATTTCCACCAGGTGGATACGATTATCCGGGCTATAGTTGCGGGAACTTGCCGCTTTATGCTGGCAGATGAGGTCGGCTTGGGTAAAACAATTGAGGCTGGAACGATAATAAGGGCACTGAAGTCCAGGTTTCGTAAGATGAGAACACTGGTAATTGTACCAGAGTCACTTCTTCAGCAATGGAAGACTGAACTTAAGCTTAAGTTTAATCTGCATTTCACAATTAGAGACCACCGAGCGGTTTTTGGTGATCTACTTTACCCGCTGGAAAAAATTGACACTGAAGACGGAAAGACCATCCTGGACAGCTATGATTGGGATTTATGCATAGTTGATGAGACGCACCGTTTGTTAAGGTCAAATAATGTTTCTAAGTATAACAGGATTGCACAATACAGCGAACGAGTAAGTAACATTCTGCTTTTAAGCGCGACACCAATTCAGCAGCGGAGGAGTGAGTACAGGAGGCTGCTGGCATTGCTTTCGCCGAGCAGGTACAAGGAAATGTCAGAGAGTGAGTTTAATCTGTTACTTGAAAAGCAGGATTACCTGCGCAGGAAGATTAACCCATTGGTCAGGGATTTGCCTGATTATCTCGATGATGAACTTGGCGAAGATTACCTTAACGACTTGCAGGATGTGGCGGTCAAGTTGGCAGATCCTGTTTTACAGAGATTGTTAGAGAGTATCGACTTAAAAGCACCGGATCAGGGACTGCAGATTGTACGTCTTGCTCTGGCATATGTGGCGGAGAATTTCCAGATTGAACAGCGTATTCTGCGCCATCGTCGAGCTGAACTGTCTGCTATGATGCCGCTGAGAAAACTGGGAGAAGTACCTTACTGGAGAGCAGGTGCGGAGTACAGTTTTTATGAACTGGAGACATACGCCAAATTGCTGGACTACCTTGGCAAGATACAGGGGGCTAACAAGGAGTCAACAATTCTTACTGAATATCTTAAGCTCCTTATAACGGCGATGTTTAGTTCACCCTGGGCACTCAGCGACTTGCTGAACCGGAGAAAGAGTACTATTCTGCGTAAATTGGAAAGGGACCATATAAAAAGAAAACAGATATGGGTCTACAAACATGATGCGATTAGGACACCTGTAATTTATAACATTAGTATGTTCCCCGGTGAAAAGTCAGCGGTTTTCGATTTGCTTTCCTCATGTGTAAAGTGGAGGAATGCCTCACTACACGAGCTTTCATCCTGCAAAGAGTTAATCAAGGCAAAACAAAAAATCAATGGCCGGCTGGCCGTAATTATTCAATATCTGTATAGGCAACCATCCAAGCATAAGTATGTAATATTTTCGTCATTCCGCGAAACGCTCAATCAGTTGAGTGAGACAATTAACGATGTTTTTCGCCCACATGCAACTTCAGTTGTTTTCTATGCGGGAAAAAGCGAAATAGAGCTGCAACAAGCGGTAGATGAATTTCAGAAAAATCCCCGTTGCCGGTTTCTGTTGTGTGATGAACTGGGGGGAGAGGGGCGTAATTTTCAGATTGCCAAGGCAATTATTCATGTGGATATTCCCTGGTCCCCCACGGTGCTTGAACAGCGAATCGGTCGGTTGGACCGGATTGGACGCCGGGATGATGTGGAGTCAGTGGTGTTTTATTCGAAGGAAAGCATAGAAGAGGACCTCTTTCTGCTCTGGCACAAGGGACTAAATATCTTTCAAGAGTCTCTAAGCGGTCTTGAGATTGCCCTTGGTGACGTTGACAAACTGCTTGAAGTTGCTCTGCGCTCGGACCTGCAGCAGGGCTTGCAGCAGGCGCTGAAATCTGTCGCTCAGCAGTTGCAGAGGATGAAAGAAATGGTGGAGCGTGAGCGCCACTATGACAGGGCACGACAACTTGACCGCAGGTTGGAAAGGCAACTGCGGGAATTAACGCGCTGTTTCGAAAGCGAGGAAGACCTGGCTTTTAGTGGAGTGATGGACGATTGGGCAAAGCAATCGGGGTTAAAATACGCTGAATTTGTAGGGGGAAAGACGGCACTCGTTTTGAATAATCTGGAGGAAAGAGGGTTAATCCTTCCTAATGTGATGCTTTCCTCAGATTACGGTACATTTTCTCGCAGCCTCGCTGTTTCTTACGAAAGCCTAGATTTCCTTGGCCCGGGGCATCCGGTTTTTGAAGCGGTGAGGGCTAATCTGGAAGAGTCCTGCCGTGGGCGCTTTTGCAGGGCTGAAGTAAGCGGAAATGTACCTCACAATTGGGAAGGGATGCTTTTTGTCTGGTCATCATCATTGGATATCGCCCGCCTTCTTAAACAAGGTGTTGGGCTGGAAAAGATGGCGCTTGCCAGAGGCTATATGCCTTTGCAGCATATAACCACGGCAGTGCCCTGGCATGATTGGGATGAGGAAATGCGGGAAGAGGATATCCTGGAGATACTTCTTGGCGTAGAAAATGGGATTAGACGGAACAGTCTCGGACAAGAGTTTGACAAGCCTACCGATTGGGAGCACAACGTGCCCAGTTGCTTTAACCGGGCACGTCAAAAAGCGCTTGGTAAGGTAGGGCGACTGACTGACCTAGAAGCGGCCAGGGATGACTTTTATAAGCAGGCTGAGGGCCAAAGGGCAGCTGCTTTATATTTTAAGCACGATACAGGGGCAACAGAGGAACTACTTGACACAGCCTACGAGGTAATCCTGGAAGGGTTAAAAAATCCGCTACTGCAGTTGGAGGTAGCAGTTTATGTTAGGTTGGTGAAAAAAGATGTATGACGTAATCAGGTTGGTGGAAGAGGTGCTGGCAGGTGAGGTTGCTCCCGGGGCGGCACTGGATTCGCTCAAAGTCTTCCTTGGAGGGGTATCTGCTTCCTCAAGTGGAGATTATTCTCGTTTCAGCTGCGCCTACCGTCTCTGCCGTGCTTTAAACGAAGTTCAAACCGGTGGTGAGAGCAGTTGGTATGATGTGGCCGGGCACCTTCGCCAATTCATACTAAACGGCAGGAAGAAGCTAACAGTCAGTTCTGAGTATGCTTTCCGCTTGCGGAAAATTTCTGCATTCTTTGCCTTGCATGTAGACAGTGAGAATGAGGTGACGGCGCTCCAGGCCTACCCAGAGTGGATGAAGGACGCTGACCGAATCAATGAGTCTCACAACTTATTACCGCGCCGGAAACTGATGCCGGTACTTGGCGATGGCATTTTGTATCGTATGAGCGGGTTCACCCATTACGTGTCTCGTTCACAGAAAGCTGCCCTACGCCTGGCTATGAATCTGGCACCCGGTCATACTCTGCTGGCTTGCCTTCCCACCGGCGGCGGAAAGAGTATAATCGGTCAGCTGCCAGCATGGTTTCAGACTAAAGGTGGCACGCTAAGCGGCACCATCGAGAAGGCGGGCAGTACGGTTGTTGTTGTACCGACCGTGGCTTTGGCCCTTGATCAGGCTATTTCCTCAAGGCAATTTTTTAAGAGCGCATTGAGTGATGAGCACATGCCCATTGCTTATTATGGTGGGATGCAAGTAGAGAAGAAAAAACTGATTTATGAAGGGCTGCAAAAGGGCACCATGCCGCTCATTTATATCTCGCCGGAGGCAGTATTGAACGGTCCATTGACTGAGATTCTGCTGGACGCTGCTAGACGCGGGCGGCTAAACACCCTGGTTATTGACGAGGCACATATTGCGGTGGACTGGGGGGCCTCTTTCCGACCTGACTTTCAGTTTCTGGCTCCGTTTAGGAAAAAGCTGCTAGAAGCGAGTGGGGGAAGCCTACGTACAGTGCTGCTTTCAGCGACGATGAGCGATTGGACCACAGGCATCTTAAAAGAGCTTTTCTCTGAGCCGGAAAAAATCGTTGAGGTGCGCGGTGATGCTCTGCGGCATGAGCCAATGTTTTGGCTGAACAGCTTTGATTCCGAGGAAGAAAGACGCCAAAAAACCATGCAGATTTTACCGCTCTTACCTCGGCCGGTTGTCCTTTACGTGACAAGTCCTCAGAAAGCCAGGGAGTGGCGGAAACTTATCCAGGATGCCGGCTTTAAGAGTGTGATGACCTTTACAGGAGGAACAACGAGAAATAAAAGGGAGAAGCTGCTAGAGAGCTGGAAGAAAGACAGGCTGGACATTATAGTGGCTACATCAGCCTTCGGTATGGGTGTGGACAAGCCAGATATACGGACGATTATACACTGCTGCCTGCCAGAAAGCATGGATCGTTACTACCAGGAAGTAGGCCGTGGCGGCAGGGACGGGTTTGCCTCGTTGAGTATTCTTAACTTGGTTCCCAGAGTTGATAACGATGAGGCTTTTAGCTTGATAAAAAGCAGGGTGCTGACAGTTGATAACATGACGGCTCGCTGGTTCAGCATGCGAAAGAATCCGGCTGGTATACTGGAAGGGGATACTTTCTGGGCCGATACCGGGTGCAAACCTCCCCATCTGGAAGAGAAGATAACCGGTCAGCGCAACGCAGGGTTTAACGAGAATGTTTTGCTGTTTTTCTACAGACGTCAACTTCTTGATATTACTGATGTACAGAGCGGCAATCATGAGGAAAAAAGGCAGGCTCGGGTCAGAATGCTGGATCTGGATACACTGAATAATGAGACACTTCTACCAGTTAAACTGGAAAGCTGGCGTGAGCAGGAGTGGAATTACTTTCGTTCTGAACATGATAAAATCAAGAAAATTATGAATAAAAAAGACCGATGCTGTCTCTCAACTCTTTTCACCGAAACTTATCCATACACCGAACCTGTCTGCGGGGGTTGTCCGTATTGCCGACGGAAAAATTACAAGGCGGACAGCGTAGAGGAAAGGGTGGATATTTTACACAGGATGGAAGATAAGATGCAATCCGCTGTACTGGGTGACCTGTTAGAACAAAGGTTGGGTGGAAACCGGGAGCTTTTAGTAACAGTCGATGGTGCACTCAGATCTAAACTGGCCAAACTATCCGGAGCCCTGATCCGTCAGGGCGTGACAACTCTGGTAATACCGCCAATCAGCTTCGAAGACTCATCTGCCTGGCTAGATGAAATGCCTTATGCAGACTGCGAAGTTTATTCGGTTTTCGAGCTATATGAATTGATGGGTTACAGAGGCACTACAAACGGTCTCGCCGCTGTCGTATACCCCTACGAACAAAATGGAGTTGATGAATGCTATCGCTGGACGAGAACGCACTTGGCGGCACATGCGGGGAACCGCGTGGTTCACGTGGCCCCGGGGAACCTCTTGGTAAAGAGTTGCGATAGGGAGCTAATTGATCTGATTGACGGCGGCGTTTACAGTGCTGCTCCTTTTGTGGAAGCCGTTGAGAGAAAAGACGAGGCTGACTTTCTTTAGGAAGGTGATATACAAATGCCATTTGATATTCGATTAAAAAACATGCAGACCCCCTCAAGGCTGTTCGCTTTGTGTCGCCTGGTGCAGTATAAATCTTTCTTAAGGGATGAATTGAGGGATTTGCTACAACCGCCGGGTCTGCGCAAGGATAAAAGCAGTTATGAGCAGTTTAATGAAGTGTTACGACTGGCCAGGATCGGAGGACTGGTGACAGAAGATGAAGACGACAAGGTCATGCTCCAGATGGGTGATGAGGAATTAGCCAGACCCAGTGACTTCCGCAAAGCTATTGTAAGGCGGATCATTAGCCAACCGGACCATATTTTCTGCCGCTTTACAGCCTGGTACCTTTTGCGTGGGGTGTCAGTTTACACTGAAAACGCCAAAACACTGATGCAGGAGTTTGATAGGGAGCTAAATCAGGCGAAGAGCCAGAACGTTTATAACGAAAATAATATTACAGCCTGGCGGACCTGGGCGGCCTTTTTAGGCTACGGTTTTACTCACAATCAGATCCTTGTGCCCAATACATCCGTACGATTGACAGATGCCCTAGAAGAAAACAATCGGTTGGTAAAAGATGAAATTTTGCCGATTCGGCAGTTTGTGGAGTGGATGAGCGTACACTGCCCGGAACTGGATTATGGTCAAATTAGCATGCAAAGCAAAGGGAGTGCCCAGTGGCCCAAGCAGCATTTTTCCACAGGAATTTCTGCGGGCCTGCGTTCTTTGCACGATATGAAAAAGATAGAGTTGTTATATTCCAATGACGCGACTGATATCTGGTATCTAACAACTGTGGATGCTCACGAAATCAAGGATCGAGTTTCTGCGGTCGTGGTTAGGGGGTGGCCAGCTTGAAGCCTGTAATAGATAAAGGCAGGGTAAGTGAAGTTATCCGTACTGATGCTACAGTTGTCAATAAGACAGACTTTCTGGCAACGCATACGCCGTTTCGTAAAATTCATTACGGCTACGGTGCTGTAAGAGAGATTGAAGACCAAAATATCAGGCAGGCCGATGAGGAAACGTTTTTTACTGAAGAAATATTGGCTCGTCGTGACAGCCATCAGTTTATAATGGTAAGGGGAAATACCGGTTCCGGGAAGTCGCACTTTATTCGCTGGCTGAAAGAGCGCTATGAGAGTACAGTGGATTCTGCTACGGAAGAAGTAATGTTTATCGGCAGGTCACAAAATACGCTACAGAGTGCACTGGAGCAGATTATTAACTCAGGCGCACTGAAAGGCAGTATTGCCACTAAAGACCTTGGGGTGCTGGTGGAAGCAAAGCAGCACCTAAGTGACAGAGACTTAAATAAGAATATTATTATTCAGTTTGCTGCAGCAGCGGACCGAGCATTTGAGGCCGGTATTTACAAGGGTATTGATAAGCGGTATGCCCGGAACGTCTATGCTTTCCTGGTAGACGAAACGGTCAGAAACTACTTGGTTGCCGAAGGAAGCGTTATTGAGAGAATCGCTGTACGTCTGAATGCGGGGGATAGCACCCTTGTCCAGGAAGAGTCGCCGCGCTTCCTGCCGGAAGATTTCAGTGATATTGGCTCAATTCTGGGCGGCATGGACAGGAATGGTGCTGCGCGGGGTGCCATTAGGCTTGCGGAAAATCTGGCGGAAGAAAAAGAAGTGCGCGAGCAAGTGGCAAGCTTTCTAAACAGCCACCTGGAGACCGTTGTCCAGGAATGTACCCGCCTGCAGGGAGGGGACCTGCGCAGGATATTTGAAAACCTAAGGACCGAGTTGAAGAAAGCCGGGAAGAACCTGACGCTTTTTATAGAAGATATTACTTCTTTTGTCGGGATTGACAGGGCGTTTATGGAAGTGCTAGTCACTGAACACAGGGGTACTGAGCACAATGAAAAGTTCTGCCGTATTCTTTCTGTAGTAGGTGTTACCAATGATTATTTTCGGACTGACCTGCCAGATAACCTGAAAGAGCGTATGACCATGGTGGTTTACCTTGATAAGGCCACGCTTACCAGTGAGAACGAAGTGGTGGAAATGGTGGCGCGCTATATGAACGCCATCTACCTACCTCAGGACGTACTTAGCAGTTGGGTGGAACAGGGAGCGAGAGGGGAAGACCTGCCTCTCTTTACTTTGGAGTCTCCATGTTTGTGGGCCAGCTTCAAGTTGGAGGACGGCAGGGAACTTCCCATCTACCCGTTTAACCAAAGAGCCCTGATGGGTATGTACAATACGCTGGACACAAAAACCCCAAGACGCCTGCTACAGGATATTGTGGCCCACACCCTTAAGCTCTACCATGCGCATCGGCTGGGCAGGTCTTTCCCGCCGGCGGAAAAAGAGATGCGTGAGGGATTCAGTATTCCTGTCTTGAAGGAGCATACACACGAGAGCATTATCTACCGGGATGCCGGTGTTAAAGCAGATAGCCTTTCCATTTTGCTCCGCCTGTGGGGAGACGGGACAGCCTTTAGCAGGATTGCAAACGGGGAGCGGCAGTTGGGCGGACTTACGGAAGACGTCTTTGCCTCCTTTGGACTTCCCTTTATCAAGGGAATAGAGGAGTCGGAAATTATTACTACTGGATCACCTCCACCTCCACCCCCACCCCCGCCACCGCCAGGAGATAAGTTTGGCCAGATGCAGCGTGAACTGGCTAACTGGACAAATGGCGAGCCACTTATGAATTTGGGCAAACTAAGAGAAGACCTGCGGGAAATCATTCTCAGCTTTATCGATTGGGAAATGGAGGGGGTATCCGGTGCTGTGGCCAGCATACTCGTTACCGATTTAAGCTGGTTTTCTATTGAGGATCAAAGAATCAGTTACAGGGAAGAGGGGTACCGGGTATATAGGAGCAAGGAAAGTCAGTGGGCCTTGCTTGCACTCTGCGGTTGGCGGTATAAGGGTGATAGAAGCTGGAATTATAATGGGGCGTCAGCAGACCTAGCCAACCTACACCTGTGGCTTACCAAGCAAAAAGCTGATATCGTCAGCCTGCTTAAGAGCATACCAGTCCAGGATGGAGGCAGCTGGGACTTTCCACGCTGGCTGCTACTTGCCGATTTTTATGCCCGTGCCATGTGCGGTCAGACTGTACCTTCGGTGATGGATACGGTGGGTATTTATAAATGGATGTTTGACAGTGAGTTTGCCGTGACTGTCCAGGAAAACAGATCCAAAGAATGGAGAGCCCTGCAGGTGGTGCTTTCACGCAGGCATCAATCGGTCAGTGACAATCACAGTATGCTAACAAAGTACTTTAACAGAAAGCAGGTTGCTATCCATCAGGATACCGAAGTTTATTTCATTGATGCCGCCGAACCGCTAAGGCTAATTGAGGAATTAGTAGCAAGTGAATGGGATTTGTCCTGCTGTAACGTTAAAGCTGACGAAAATGATGGTGCTATTTGGTTTAATGCACCCAAGCTGATGGGTGTATTTCGCAATGGGATTAGTGCAGCGCTTGACGGGGAGAAACAGTTTGTTCAAGATATTCTGGCGGATCTCAAATCTTACCTGAAGGATCCAGTGGATGAAAACGAAGTACTGGATCTCTGGGGAGCGATGAAGACATTTCTTTTTGATACCCTGGTTAAGGCGAACGAAGAGTATTTTGTAGAGGAATTAGGTCTGCTCCAGAGTAAAGATGCTGGAAAACTCTTTATCTTCAACGTCCGTGGCTTGGGTGAATACCTGAAAGCAAAAGGCATTCAGAAGCGCCTGCTTTATTCAGCCGAACATCCTGGTAAGCATGTAATTCCTTATTCAACACTCCTAAAAAAAATTGAGAGTGTGGTTTCTCAAAAAACCAATAAGTTTACTAACAAAATCGCCAATCTCAGCGAAGGTGACGGCATTGTTAGTCTAAGGAAAATAGCCGAGGCAGAGACAGATGAAATTTTAAAGCTCTTGGAGACTTACACCGGGGAGGTGGGATCCAGTGATGCTTAAAGAAAGAATTGAGCAGGCCACAAGTGTTATCCGGGAGTACACCGATTTATTAAAAAAAGATAACGAAGTTAAGCAGTTTGAAACCATGGTCGTCCGACTCGGGGAGCTAAAACCACCCGCTCAAAAAACGGCACAGAGTTTTCACGTACTGTTTGGGCATTTCCCCGAAAACTTTAAAAAATTTCCACCGCAGGCGGTAAGAGATCTTCGACAGATTCGTAATGACTTACAGTTGGGGTCTTTCCCCGACCTGCAGAAAGTAAGGAATATTAAAGAGACACTCTCTGAGCAGGAGAAACAATTACAGGGAGAATGGAAGCATTATGTGAATTTTGTCAGCTGTTCTATGGAGAATACGCTGGGTATTCTGCGCCCACTACTGGACAACCCGTTAAAGGTAATAGAAATTACAACGAAGCTGAATTATTTTAGAGGTCAGTGGCCGGTGGAAGAACGTCATCTTGTAGGGTTAGACGAGGTAATTGCAGGTGGCAGCAAGATTATCTCCAACCTCTCCTTAGACGGCGAGATAGAGAATTTTCTTGTAAAGGTAATCCAGCAGGAAGCGCGACTGACAGATTTGAATCAAAAAATCATTGATTGGCTCAATGATAAAAAGATGAGTAAATACCTGGTTATTTCTATAGAACGTGAGTAAGGAGGAAGCAATGGTCAGGACGAAACTTGATATTTTAGCGGAAGAAGTTTTATCCCAGTTAGAACGGGAAGAGGCAAAAGCACTGAACTGGGGATTTACGGGAGGACTGTTTTTTGTAGAAGAAGCAGTGAAGAGAGCAGTCAATAACCCGGTTACACCGTTGCTTAGCCTGCTGTGGTCAGAGTTACGTACCGAAGTAACGGCAAATGATATTGTGCAGAACCTCCGTGACCGTAAACTGATTTTTATAAAAGACAGGTTGGGCAGGACACGCTTTGCAGAGTCAGTCCACCTTCTTTACCTGCTAAAACAGCGTTTTAGTCGTGAAGACTGGCAGTTCGCGCCTAATCTGGTCAGCAATATAAAAATTGACCTTAAATATAGGCGGTATCCCAAAAGAGAATTGTCTTGGGATGCTGTAAGTGACGCGCTTGCAGGTGTAATGCCTCACAGTGAAGCAGGTAGCGAGACGGTGAAGGCGATGTTAAACGGGGGGACTCTTAGTCTGGCAGGCTTCCAGTTGCGCTCTTTGGTTCATCTGTCTCTAACATCCAGGGGTTATCGTGATGGCTCGACCATTGTCGGCGCTGGTACAGGTTCCGGCAAAACGAAGGCTTTTTATCTTCCTGCTCTGTCGGTTTTGGTGGAGAATTTGGTAGAAGACCAGGCGAAGTGGACGAGAATCCTTGCCCTGTACCCTAGGATTGAGCTTCTCAAAGATCAGATTACAGAATGCTTGGCGGAGACAGAAAAGATCGGAAACATAACTATGGATACTCGCCCTGTATCTATGGGCGCTTATTATGGTGACACACCTCTTTTTGCTACCGATGTTGATAAGGAAGATGGTTATTACCAGTGGGAAAGAATAGAGATGGGCTTTGAGTGCCCTTTTTTAAAATGTCCGCATTGTAATGCATCTCTTTGCTGGCCGTTTGAAGCTCATAACCGGGAAATTGAAGAAAACAGCAAAAAAAAGTTTGGCTGCTTTGAGATGCTTACCTGTTCCGATACCGGGTGCGGGTTTAGTGTCGGTGGTGAGCGTCTCCGCCTGACGCGAAAACACATGCAGGAGTCTCCTCCTGACCTTCTCTTTACAACGACAGAGATGCTGAACCGCAAACTATTTGATGCGTCAGACCAGCAAATATTCGGCATCGGAGTAAAAAAAACACCGTTTTTTGTGCTTCTTGATGAAGTCCATACGTATAACGGTATCAAAGGTGCCCATGTGGCCTACCTGCTGCGTAGGTGGCGCAATCTTGTCAGGAATTATAGCAAAGGCAGTTTGGTTAATTATGTAGGTTTATCGGCCACACTGGCCAATCCAACGGATTTTTTCAGCAGCCTGACAGGGGTGGAAGAATGGTGTACTACCTATATTACACCGTCTGACGATGAAATGACGTCTGAGGGCATGGAGTATAATCTGGTACTGCGCGGCGACCCTGTTTCAGCAACTGCCCTTCTTTCCACCAGTGTGCAGGCCTGTATGTTAATGGTCAGAATGCTGGATCCTTTTAGCGAAGATGTTTCAGTGGGGGCATGGGGCAAAAAGATATTTGCCTTCAGCGATAAACTGGATGTTTTGAACCGCTGGTACCATATTATGCAGGATGCTGAGTCCGAACTGGGATTATATCAGTATCGAAACCCAAGTACAGTTATTGAAGGTACTCTTAAGGAACAGAACAAACTGGGTCAGGTTTGGGGAGGGGCGCAAGCCATAGAACCTCACTGCCTGGAAAGAGAGATGAGAATAGGGATTACATCCTCCCAATCCCGCGGGGTGGATACCAGTGCTAAACTAGTGCTGGCAACAAGCACGCTTGAAGTAGGTTTTAATGACCCACAGGTTGGTGCAGTTATACAACACAAGGCGGCCAGGGACAGCGCCTCTTTTCTCCAGCGTAAGGGCCGGGGTGGCAGACCCCGCGGCATGCGTCCCTGGACTATAGTGGTTACCTCTGCCTACGGTTTAGACCGCTGGGCTTTTGAGCATGCCGAACAATTGTTCAGTCCCACACTTAAAGAAACAATTTTGCCGCTCCGCAACAGTTATGTGCAGCATATCCAGGCGGCATTTGCCCTGATGGATTGGTTGTCTCAAAACCTCTCCCAAAGAGGGTTCCGCTGGATTAGTGTCTGGAACATGCTTACACCGGGTAAATCGGTCGGCAAAGAAAACATGAAGCCTGCCAAAGCGGCAGTTTTGGATGTATTGGAACAACTACTGTCGGGGGATTACCAGGGTCTTCAGCACTTCCTGGCACGTTCCCTAAAGTTAAGTGAATTTGATATGTATCGGGTTTTATGGTTGCCCCCACGCTCACTAATGTTTGATTTGATACCGGCTCTTCATGCCCACCTGAAAAAGGACTGGTCGCAGCAAGTCAAAGGCAACAGAGTCATTACCAGGCCTGATCGCTCCCATGCGCCACTGATTGGGTATATACCGCAAAACCTTTTTTCCAGCCTTGATTTGCAGGGCTTGGAAATTGAGGCTCCGGGGCAGAGAGATATCCAGTCAATGATGCTGGTACAGGGTATGGTAGAATTTGCACCGGGGAATGCTTCCAAACGCTATTCACGAATCAGCAGACGTGGCGCTGCCCACTGGTTACTACCTCCTGAAGGAACTGACATCATGGAGCTGGCAGACAGTGATATAACTGCAGTTCTCATTGACAAATTAGACAGCGGCCAAAGAGAAGTCGCTGTATTTACTCCCATACGTTACCGGTTACGTGACATACCGTATGGTATAAATGACCGCTCAACAGGTTTTCTTGAATGGGAGACAGTTTTCAGAACCGGTGTAGGGGAGGGTTCGGGACAGGCCAAGGTAGTCAGTCTGGAAGATGCAAAAGATATGGCAGGTTTGTTTGGTTCAGTTCAGGTATATGCTTCTCCTCATAATTCAAGCATAAAAGTAACCAGATTTGCCCGTAGCGTAAAACTAGAAACAAAAAGCCGTGGCGAAACAGATAAAAGAAGAATCCGATTCTCCCATAAGGGAGAGGCGGCGGCACTGGGCTTTACTCATTATGTGGATGCTTTGGCTTTCCAGGTGGAGATGCCTGACCTTCGGCAAATTACACATCGTCCGCTTTGGCCGTCTTTGTTAAGACTTCTCAGACCGCAGTTTTATCTGCAACGGTTAAAACAGGATGTACCATTGAGCGAAGAACTTTCGAGCTTCGAAATAGAGTGGTTATGGCAGATTTGCATGTCATCGTGTATGGCCATTAGCATCAGCAGACAGCTGTCCATTGCGGATGCCATCAGACAATACCGCAAAAATGTGATTGCAGTTTCAGAGCGCACGCTACAGGTCATTTTCCAGGTTACACCGCCGGCAGATCAGGATAGTTTTGAGGAAGGTCCGCGCCTTTACCAGCGGTTACTCGGATTTTTACAGACAGGTTGGATAGTCGAGGCTTTGTTCAGATATATGAGCGTGCTGACCGAAGACCTGATGGATACAGAAGAATTCTGGCAATGGCTGGAACTGCGATACCTTTCCACAGTGGCTGCTGGATTGGTCACTGCAGCAGGGGACCTTCTACCCGATATAGATACTGAAGAACTGCTGGTTGATATTCATGATCACTGTATCTGGATTTCAGAGAATGTTGCCGGTGGCATAGGAGTGGTTAGCAGTATCACAGGCGCCATGGAAAGCTACCCGCAAAAGTTCTCGGAATATTTCTGGCAGGCCGTTAGTAGCTGCGAGCGCCATCAATTGAGTCGTGCTCTTACCGCCGTAGTGGGAAAAAGCGAGAATATTGCTTTCCGGGAGGCTTTCGGGAAGGTGCGTCAAGCCTTGACACTGGACCAGCAACAGGACGCTCTGCTCGGGTTGCAGCATGTCCTTTACTTACATCATATTGCACCCCGTCGTGAACTTATCGTGTCCTTGCTTCAGAAAATTTTTGGGGGCAACTCCAGTGAAGATACAGATTGTCTGGCTGTTATGCTGCATGAGAAGTGGCGCAGTGAAGAGGAACGACTGCAGTGCGCTATTGACCCCAGGGTGTTTGCAGTAGCCAGTCTGCGTGATGACGAAGTGCAAAGCGAGGTAGTCCGTGAACTGGCTGACGTTGCGTATGGTGAAGTGCAAGAGAAACAGCAGGTCATCCTAGTGGATTCCCTGCTATGGTCTGATTGTCTCAGTTCTTGCCCCGAGTGTTTGCAATTATATAATAGGTTTCAGACAATTGACGAGCCCAACCGTCTGCTGATGATGACTATTGGGTACCCTGGTGAAGGGGTCGTGGATATGACAGATAATGATTGGCAGGATAAAACGTTGAAAAGCCTCAAACAGGAAGGGCGTGTCAAACTGCGACTGACGGGCGAGCATGTGGAGAACGGTCGTCAGCATATAACCGATTTTATCCAGGAACCGGTAGAACTGGGCTTTGAACTCCATTTTCCCTATCTGTACCGTGCAGAAAATACGGGTGATGCATGGCTGTTTGATATAAGAATCCGGGAGGTGCTATATGGCTAAGCGCATGATACGATCCCACGGCGGATCAAGCCAGTTGCTTGACTGTCTCGGGTCATTATTGGCTCTAGAGGCGGTAGCCCCTGGCAAAGAGATATACGTTATTTCTCCCTATATCAGCAATGCGCCCATTTTTGAAAACAGCCGACATTACTGGTCAGCACTATTTCCACTGGCGGGCTCCGGGGTTATTTATTTTGCTGATATCTTGGAGATGTTTGCCTGGCGTGGAAGTAAGGTTCGCCTGATTTGTGAACCTGCTCATTCGCAAACACGGGAATTTTTACAGGCATACGGCAAAAGCTTTGAAAACCGCTCGCTTAGAGATAATCATGAAAAGGGCCTGATTACAGGTTCGTTTTACCTCCATGGTTCCATGAATTTTACGTACTCCGGAGTTAAAATTAATGGTGAACGCGTGGAAATAAAGACCGGCCGTCCTGACATAAGCGCAGCATTGATTGCGGCACGGGCCAGATGGGAGGAAGCTGATGAGCATAATGACAGTGCACAGTGAGCTTCAGAAAAATTTTTTGACTGCTGTTTTTCAGATAGACAGCAACAACCCATTTGATATGAGCTTTGATGGTCAAAGGCTGGACTGCAAGGATATGCTACTTTACAAAATGACAGAAAGGCTATTGCGGGGTGAAACAGCCGTACTGCCGTTTCTCATGAAAAAAGAAAAGGTAATGATGCTGCTCGTTTTAAACCCGAATGAACGTCAACTGCAACTGCATGCTGCTGAACTAGAAAAATTTTTAATTCCTGTCTGGGCTGAACCGTTTTCTCACGGGGTAAAACCTTTTTTCTCTGACAGGAAACCACTTGGTTTGCTCGGGGCGAAACTGTTCCCCGCAGGGTACGTCTGTTTTAGCAGCCCTGTCAGGCTGCGCGATGAGGTTTTTCAGGTTCTAAATACCTGGTTGCAGCTTGACCACCAGCGTCCAAGAGAATTGAGCGAGGAGACGGAAATGGACGCCTATTCCCTGCGACGCCAATTTCATGAAGCTATCTCGATAAAGAACTATGAAGAAGCGGGCATGGCACTGAAAATGCTTCGACAGGGAAATTTACTATCCGATGAGAATAATAGTTTTCTAGAGATACAATTTCTCAGTACGCAGGGAAAATGGCAGGCTATCTGGGAAAGTAACAACTATGATGCCATAGCTAACCTTGATCCACTGCCCGCCATGGTCAGAGAAGCGCTGTTAAAATCATTTTACCAATGTGTTATTATGCCCGCAGAGAAAACCGGCGCTACTGATGCTGCTCTGAGGGCATTATCAGATTATCAAAATAGCCTCGGCACGCTTCTCCGTTATCGGTCTGGCCTTGAGGGAGACCTCTTTATGCGACTTTTTGCCTACCAGGCGGTTTTAACCGAAAATTATGAGGCGCTGGAACGACTGGTAGCTGAGTGCCGCGAAGATGAAACACTAAATCTTCTGGCAAGCTTAATGAAGCAAGTGCCAAAGAAAGTAGGAGAAAAGGGGCAGGAAACTCCTTTTGAACTGGCAAAAAGATACTTTGCTGATAGGTTGTATGACGAGACTTTCATCTGCCTGCTTGACGCACCAGCGTCTTTACTAAGGACCCAACTTCTCCTCGGTGTAGCAACCATGACAGAAGATAAAGAGGTTTTAAAGACGGCACGAGAAGCTTTTCGGCTATTGCCGGAAGAAGAGCAGCAGGCGGTTTGGCATGAACCGCAGGCTAAAGGATGGGCCAAATATGTACTGGGTCAGAGCTGGAGGGACGAAGTCGGACAGGATATAATTTTACCCAATACCTGGGATGAATGGTTTCAGGTTTTACTTGACGATAGAGACTACCTGAATGAAACGCATAAACTAGACCTAACCTTTTCCCTGGATAGTAAAAGAGGTTATTGGGATAGTTCATCAATTGCTTTAACAACAGATGTATTAATGGAATTACTAGTTAATGATCACCTAAGTTCTGCTCAGACCAAGGGTCTAAGGATAATGCTCCCAAGTTTTGCCGGCTTTATGTTACGGGATGACAACTTTCCAGATACTGAGGCCGAGGAGTTATATGAATATACTGTTGCGGCCATACAATTATTTTGTTCACGCAACCAGACCAACACTGCCTTGCAACTGAACCTGCTGGCCGGCCTGTTCCAGATTGATTTCGATCACTGCCAGTCTCAGTGGGCCGGCATGCACAAATGGCTTAACAGTGTACCTAGCCTGAAGTTAGCTGGGGAGGTTCTGGAGGCGCTGGAGTTGTTTTGCGACTACGGGTTGACAGCGGACCAACTGTTGGTTATATACAACAATTGGGTTGCTACCCTGACCAGGCAGTTTGGCAATGAGATGCGTACCCAGGTTGATACATGGCGTCGATTGGGGATGTCCCTTGGTGCGGATTTTTCCCTTATCGAACGACTGGATGCGCTGTTGGCGCAAAGCCCTCCGAGGGATCCTCTAACACGCCTCAGTAAAACGAGTGTAGCAGTATTCTCCTGCAGAGAGAAGGCGGCAACGAGAGCAGCCTCCCGTATAATGGAACGTAACTCTGACATAAAAGTCACAGTATGCTCTGCTGACCGTATGAACGACCATGTCAAAGCCTGTGCCAGCAACTGTGATCTGGCCATCATCGTTACTGCCTGTACCTCCCATGCCCTCACTTATGGCATAACGCCCTATTTGCAAAAGAACCCTGTTTTCCCCAGAAGTTCGGGGGAAACAGGCATTATTGAGGCGTTCGAGGAATGGGCGGCGACTGTGTAAGATGCCGTACCAAGTGGTAGTAATTATGCAGCGCACGCGCGTTGGTAGATTTTTTGCTGCCAGTTTCAAGGAGAAGGGAAGTTTTTTCTCTGCAGGTCGGACAAGGGCAAGGCAGGGGCTCTTTTAGCGTTGCAGGGTATCTATCGGCGTTTCTTGAACCATCGATACCGTAGGTGCGGAAAGGGTTGCTGTAGAAGACGGCATTATGGATGGCGGCCTTTATTGGCCTGGTGGAGTCGAGGGAACGGATACGGTATTTTTTTAGCTGACTTATGACGTCAAGTCTGCTGATACCAAAGATGTGGAGATTTTCCCCGCCCACTACCTGAGCGGCAACTTTTATCCGTTCCATGATTTCGGCAGGGTTGTAGAGTGGTGCCAGCGACCCGAGGCCGAACAATTCAAACCCCATTTTTTCCAGTTCTCCAGCGCAGAACCTGATAGAGTCGGCATCAACCCCCTGTATAACGGCCAGTGGCTGAAGCAGGGGGTTTTTGTGCAAATTGTGGCGGCGGTAGAGTTCCATAAATTCGCAGGCGTTGCCCAAAGTCCTTTCCACCGCCAGAAAAGCGGAGACCTGGCTCGAATCCCTGGGACTGATGGGGTGGTCGAGATGGCAGAATATGGTCTTGGAGCGAACACCTCGGAACATACGCAATTGTTTCCTGAATACGGAACTTTGGGTTACAGGGGGACCGGTTGATGTCAAGTAATAATAGGCACCGCTGTCCAGCATGACACGGTCTGGTTGTTTATCCCAGGCACCTAGTTTAAATCCGGAGGAGACTCCTGCCGGACTGATAAGCATGTTGCAGGCTTCATAGTAATCAGAGTAAACAGGATCACTGTGCGACCAGGAGATAAAAAAAATCATACTTACCTCTTCCCTTTATTTGCAATAGTTGTTATAATATATTATAACATAAATTACAATATATGAGAAGGGGTGCAGACCGTTGCTGTTCAAAACAATCTATGGGCCAGAACTGGAGTCGGTCTATTTCTGGCTGGAGCGTTTTGGCCCGGCGGGGCGAATCGAATTGGCAGATGCTTTTGGCGGCATGGTCACCGGTGGGAGGTCATCCGCTGCCAACCTGGAGGACGCTCTTTCATTTCTTGGTACTGCCGGTGTTATTACACGGAAAAGAAACCTCTACCGCGGCCGCTACAGGGGCCTCGATTCTACAGGCTTCAAGACCACCCTGCTCAGACATCTGCGAGCGGTTAAAAAGAAGAACGGACTAGACCCTTATTTTCTCGGCCTTGTTGATATCCTCTACATAAAACCGGATACTTCATTTCACAATGGCTTGCACAGGCTGATTAACAGCCTTGATCTGCCAGGCCCCTGCAGTGAGGAAAAGGTTAATGCCTGGCGACGTGTAGTGGAATACCTGGGTTTGGGGCTTAGGGGCTTTGGCGGCCTGGCTGTGCAGTATGATGCAGGATTGCTGGAACGGATAATCGGCGAGTGGGACGATAATGAAGGTCCGCTGCAGCTTTTTCTGGAAGGTCACCTTAACCGTTATTTGCCGTGGGCTACGATTAAGGGGGAGATTGCCTCCGCCGTGGCGCTGCCACTGGAGCAACTTGAGGCGACAGGGAAGATACACTTGATGCCTAAACAGGACTTGCCTTATAAGGGATATATGGGCAAAAGAAAGGTCAAGTGGCTAGTCAGGGGGGATACTGGTGCAAATTCCGTGCCTGAAAAAAAGGGGACTTAAAATATTTGCACCGACGGCGGACCAGAGGTATCTTCTGGGCGAAGAACTGTTTTTGCGTACCCATTTCCCGCTTACTTTCAGAAGATACCGCGGACACACTTTGGTTGAGACCTGGTCTGAGCAGGATATCCTGGGGCGACTCAAAGAAAGCACAGGCCAGGGTGGTAACAGGGTTTTTATCCTATTTGGCGCAGCCGGTTCAGGCAAGTCGGAGTCAATCCGCTGGCTTGAGTTTTATCTTAGGGCGGAAAATAGCGGGAAAAGCGTTTTCCGTATTTCCCGCACTGAACTTGATCCTGTGCTAATCCTTGAAAAGCTGATTAAAGGTGCTGGCAACTCCCTGGATAGGAGTATCATGCTCAAGTGGGATGCCTTAAGGAAGAAACCGGTGGCTCTGGCCAACACTCTGGTGTGGAACGCCTTAAACGCCATGCTCAACAGCGATGAGGAGATTATTCCAATCAGTTACAAGCTGCGCCCGCTGGTGGAGAACAACCTGCGACGCAGTTTCCTGGAAGGCGTGTGCGGTACTGAGGGGAAAGTTGAGCTTTTATCGCTGGAGGAGTGGGAAGAAATAAAAAAGGACTGTGCCATAGACTTTGACCTAGAATACGAGCAGTTCAGGAAACGGTTGGTTGAGAAGTTTGATGCGGAAGTGCTGGGCGGGCACAGTTTTATCGGGGCTTTGAAAACGGTGGGAGAGAAGATATGGCAGGAGACGGGGCAGAGGCCGGTACTTTTTGTAGACGACCTGGTGCAGTCAATGACCATATATTCCTCCGATCTGCTTGACTTTTTTATAACTCTGGAAGAAGGGAACTGGGACATCGTCATCGGCCTGACCCCCGCTTCATTTGAGTCCAGTAAGCGGGGTAGGGAACTATTGGGGCGCATCAACCATCTGGACACCTTTGATGACCGTATCCACAAGCTATGGCTAACCGATGAGTTCGGGCACGAGTCCTATACTATTGACAACGAATCAGTGGCAGGCTATATCGGACGCTATCTGGCAGAATTCAAAAGGGTAAACGGGTTTGACTGCGGCAGGCAGTGTGACAGTTTCACCAAATGTGCAAGCCTGCAATGGGGACACGAAGAAGATGTAATCCTGACCCCGTTGAACTCTTCTCTTGTGAGAAGAATGTTTGACAACCTGTTTAAGGGAAAAGGGCAGTCCCGGCATATAGTCGTCACAGTATCCGAGTACCTGTCGGCCATAATGGCGGGAGAGGCGGCAACCTTCCTGTCTGAACGCGTTACCAGGGAAAAAAACACTGATATAGAAGATCTAACCCAAAAAGTTCTGGTCGAAGCCTACCTGCCGGCGGAAGCAGAGGGAGAATTGGTAGTCCCGGATTTGTTCTTTACGGTTTTAGGCTATAAAAGAAAGAAGAAAAATTGCCTGAATATAACTAACCTTGGTTTTGGTGAAACGGCTCTACCAATGGATCTGGTCCTGCCGGTTACCGCCGGGCCGCGACCTGAATTAGCAGCGGTTCGGGACTGGCTGGAAAACAGGGAGGTGAATAAGGAACTGCTAAAGGCTTTTCGCCTGTCCTGCAACTCTTTTTTACGGGAGTTTTTGCCAAAGACCGGCCTGGTTCGGCCGTATACATCCCGTCCCCAGGGTTCAATCCGGTGCGATACCATCACAGAAGGCTGCCGCTTTCCCCTGGTGCTGCAGGCGGTGGACAGCTACAGTGGCATTAATGTCAGCAGGTCATTGGGTCCTGATGCTTTTCACCTGCTTGGCCTGAGAGAGCAGGGTGGCGATGCGCAGCAGGCGGCGCTTGACCGGCTCTGGTCAAAGTGCGAGATAAGCCGCATGATTGCCGAGTCCGGTAGGGTGGTGACCGGGTGGCGTGCCGAGTTGGAGGAGAGCCTTAGCCTGGGATGCGGAGAGTTAGCTTTTTTGCTCTATGTGTTTGCCTTTCATGTCTTCCCCTTTGATAGCTATCCCCTGCTTATTGATAAAAACTATAAGCGCTGCACGTTGCGGGAAGTACCTTCCCCTTGGGACAGGAAAGTCGTACCGCTTGCGGATTGGTTAGCGGGATTTATCTCTGACTATTTCAAAGATTGGTTTCAGCTCAGGGAGAATTTCTATGATGCCTTCCTGCTAAATGAGCTAATTGCCAAGTACCCGGAAGTGATGGATGTATTTGAAGCAGTGGCTGCCCTTGAACCGGAGAGGGTGCCTACTGAATACAGGGTAGGCAACTCCTCCCTACGAGAAGTGCTAGCCGATATTGTGGTCGCCGTCAGAAGCTGGTTGGCCGTGATTTCAGATGACCGCTTCCGGGAGGACTGTGAGACAATTCTTTTAGAGCTGAAGAACCTCAGTTCGCTCGATGAGAATGAGATGGCAGATATCAGTAAACAAGTTGAGAGAGTTGAGACTGCCTACGTCAAACTGGGCAAGATAGCCACCCTGGCGCGTCCTCCCCTCGTTGACGTACAGACTCCGGTTCCGGCCAACCCGGAGTTTCCGGAAAACATTGCGTTTATAGCGAGATACGCTAAAGACCCGTGCTACCTGTGGCTGAGCAGTTTAAAAGAGCAGCTTTTGCTGATTTGCACAGAATATGGTACGCTTTGCCGGTCTTTTCGGGAAGTATTCCCCGGCCTGACAGAGGCAGCGACAGAACAAGAGTACCGGGGTTGCCCGGACATCAGAAGTCTCTTGTCACTGGCCGAAGATTTTGCCGGAAAATCAGCGCTGATGATTGACAAGATTAATCTATTTAATCAGGTGCGGGAGTGTATGGCACCGGACTACCTTGCGGCCATAGAGGACTTTGCTTTTTTTCTTGACAATCTGCAAAGCTACCTGCCTTTTGGTCAGCAGGAACAGTTGGGGTTGGTACAGGTCCACCAGTTGGCCAGATCTTATCTGGATGAAGTCCACTTTATTAAGGACAGGGGCGAATTTGCTGTAGACCGCGAGGCAGTGAGGGAAGCGTTTATCCGCCTAAACAAAGAGCGAATGCGAAAACTCAAAAAGTCTGTCTGCAGGGTTTTGGCCAACCAAATCAGGTCATCCCTTGGCTTGACTGCCGGCCAGAGAACCTACCTGTGGGGGGATAAAACATTAATCAGGACGCTTATCCTGGCTGGCAAGGATAGGTACCATAATTATCCCGAACTGGCAGCGCGGTTGGAAAAAAGGCGAAAAAAGTACGGACAGAACCTTGACACACTGACCGGTTATTTAAGCGCGCCCGCGGTGAAAATGATGACCGATCTGTTTGGACAAAGCAGAGTACGGCTTAGAGTAGATGATTACTGGCTTTTAGCGGAGTTGTCCAGTAAAGCGCCCCATCTGGCGGAAAATATGGAATGCGAAATAATTATAAAAGCATAGACGGGTGATGACAATGACTGGAGAATTAAAAAAACTGCTGGCAGTGCGGGTTCGTGAATTAAGAGAATTCAGGGGATTATCACAAAAAAAGTTGGCAAACCGGGTAGGCATGGGTAGTTCCAGTATCAGTGATATCGAAAACGGTAAGCGTAATGTAACTTTTGAGACAGTGGAAAAAATAGCGCAGGAACTTGGCGTAAAAGCTACAGAACTGCTTGGTGCAAAGACCGGGGAGAGTGATCTGCCTGCTGTTCTGACCGAGACCGAAGGCAGGTATCCGACAATACCTGAGTCGGTAATCTCCGTTTATAAAGACTTTTCGGGGCATGGAATAGCGTTTGAGCACCCCGAGGATTATTACTATCTTTGGCTTGTCATGGAAGCATTGGGGGATAAAAACAGCAAAAGAAGAAGAAGGTAATGCGGAAAATTTGTCGAACTAGAAGTAAGCAGTTATGGGGGGATACAACATGCCTGGTCTGCCATATAAAATTTTGGTTATCTCTTCTTGCACTGGTAAAAAAGCTCATAATCCCCCGGGTATGTTGCTGCTGGATGACTTCAGGGACCGTGAGAGACTGCGGTTAAAGGAACAAGAGTTATCGGGGTTTATGCTCCCTGCAGTACAAATGTATACCGGCAGGCAGCATTGCTTTTTACGCGAGGGCCTTGACCTGCTGAGGACTATGTATGGGCACGGGTGTATTGACCTGAAAATCCTTTCAGCCGGCTATGGATTGCTTGACGAAGAGGAACGCATCGCGCCTTACAATGTCTCCTTCAGCGAGATGAAAAGCAGTGAAATAACGGAGTGGGCACTCCAGCTTGAAGTAAAAGAGAAGCTGGAGCAGATTCTGGTCGATTATGACCTAGTATTTTTTTTACTTGGTGACAGTTATCTGAGGGCGCTGTCATTACCGGTGGTGACAGAAGAAAGACAGAAGCTGGTCTTTATCACCGGTTGGTCCTGTGCAGAACTGATTCCGGACCTGGAAAACTACCTGGTGGTAGGTACTGCACCGGCCGATGCAACTTCCTTTGGCAGTGCTTTGGTTTCGCTAAAAGGGCGCCTCTTTAAACTGTTTTGCATGGAGGCGGTAAAAGATCCGGATGTACTTAGCAGGGTCTTTAGCGACCCGGAGTACCTGCATTGTCTGTTGTATAGGCATAGGAAAGAAGTCAGGGAGCAGTGTCTCAACCTATTCAATGAGGCCGAGATACCTTCCTGCGAAGAAATACTAGCTGGTGCAAGGCAGACGGCCGAGCAGTACAGACGTAAATTCGCCGGGTTCATAATTAAGGAAAAATATCTGGCAGACAATTATAGAGCAGGTAAGCAGATTAGATTTTTTATGCCAGAATGGAATGACCGCGTGGATCCGGACTACGATTTCTCTGGTGACCTGCACATGCGCGGAGAGAAAACTCCGTATGAGCATGACCAGTATGCCCACGAAATTTTCCCCACGCCCAACTACGATGGCATCCTTGTTTCACTGGCCGTCCTTGACAACGGGAAAAAGGAGCAAATCGGTCAGGACGGCATTCACAGATTTTTGCGTTTTTCTGAGGATCGTCCGGTAATGGCCGACTGCGGCGCATTTAACTACATTGCCATGGAAGAGCCTCCTTTCACCACTGCTGAGGTACTGGAAAGTTACGAGACGCTGGGGTTTAACTTTGGCGTTTCCATAGACCACTTGATTGTGGGAGATTTCCAGCGGGATCCGATAATTAAACGTAAACGCTATGAAATGACCCAAAGGAATGCCGAAGAGTTTATCAATCTCTACCGTGCTGGCAAGTACTCATTTAAGCCAATCGGGGTAGCCCAAGGGTGGGACCCGCCCTCTTACCGTGCTTCGGTGAAGAAGTTGATTGACCATGGCTACGACTACATAGCACTTGGTTCCCTGATACCGAAGACTTCACGTCAGATATACGAGATTATGCGGACGGTGGCCCCAGTTCTCCCTGAATATATCGACGTCCATTTGTTTGGTATCACCAGAACAGAAGGAATCAGGTCCTTCCACCAGTTGGGAGCTACCTCTTTTGATTCGGCGGGCCCGCTTAGGCAGGCCTGGCTTTCGGCCAGAAGTAATTATTACTCCATGGAGCGCATCGAGGACAGCGAATTCAGTAGCAATGGGTATAAGAAATACGCCGCGATTCGCATACCTTTTGTCAATCCTAAGTATTTGCCCGATTCACTTGTACGAGAACTCGCGGAACTTGAGCAGGCTGCATTGGCTGCGGTGAGAATCTACGGTAAGAGACAAACAGATATAGCAGATGCATTACACGCTGTGGCAACATACGAGAAGAATCACAATGATGCTCGTTTCATCAGGCTTGAAAATAAGCTGATTTCAGAAAAAAAGTCTGCTATCCTGGCGGAAGAGATAGAAAAACTGCGGAGGAAAAAGGCAAAGAGTGAACTGCAACTTGGTCATCACAAAGAGCTTTACCGTGAAGTCTTGGAAAAACGGCCCTGGGAAAAATGCGACTGTACCATCTGCCGGGAAATAGGTATCGAGGTTATTATCTTCAGGGGCAATAACCGCAACCGGAGACGTGGTTTCCACAATACCTATATTTTTAACAGGCAGTATAGACTCGCCGTGTCGGGAGACAACAACCAGATTATTTAAGGAGGGCAGGACATGGATAAAACATTATCCCGTGAAGAAAAGATTTTTCTGTTGCTTGGGTGTACTTTCGTTGTACTGCTGGTTGTTAGCAATATTATTGCTAGCAAGATTATTACGGTGGCTGGATTAGTTGGACCGGCGGCTGTGATTTGTTACTCTCTTACTTTTGTCTTAACAGACACTATCACTGAGCTTTGGGGAAAAGAACGTACTAAATTCATTGTTAATGTGGGTTTCCTCGTAACAATTATTTCTGCAATATTTATCAGGGTAGCCATTGCGATGCCTGCAGCACCTTTTTGGCCAAACCAGGAATCTTACAGCCTTATTCTAGGCAGCAATCTTCGGATTGTCTTTGCCAGCCTCGCTGCCTACATAATAAGCCAGCACCACGACATCTGGGCCTTTGGTTTCTGGAAAAAAGCTACTCGTGGCAAGCACCTTTGGGTACGTAACAATCTGTCGACAGGCACTTCACAATTGCTGGATACAGTGATTTTTATTACTCTTGCCTTCTACGGTACGGGGGCGCCCCTGCTGACTATGATTATGGGTCAGTATATCATCAAGCTGGCGATAGCCGGACTTGACACGCCGGTAGTATACTTGCTTGTACACCTTATAAAAAAGAATACAAACCTGGTGTCACAGAAAATGCAAGCTCTGGCCAACTGATAGGTTTATATGAAGAATAAAGCTGTTGTACTGCTTTCCGGAGGCCTGGACAGCACTACCTGCCTGAGTGTGGCCCATAAAGAAGGGTTAGAAGTATACACGCTTTCTTTTGACTACGGCCAGAGGCATGGCAGAGAACTGAAGTGTGCCAGCAAAATAGCTTCCCATTACAATGTTGCCTCTCACAGGGTACTGAGGTTGGAACACTTTGGCGGCAGCGCCCTCACAGACGAGCACATCGATGTGCCTGAATACCAGGACGGAAGTGATATACCTGTTACCTATGTGCCCGCCCGTAACATCCTTTTTCTAAGCTACGCTCTGGGCTACGCTGAGACTATTGGTGCCGATGCAGTCTTTATTGGGGTCAGCGCTGTTGATTACAGCGGCTACCCCGACTGTCGCCCCGAATTCATTACTGCCTTTCAGAAAGTAATTGATGTGGGTACCAAGTCTGGCATAGAAGGGAACTCCATCCGTGTCATTACTCCTCTAATATCCCTCTCCAAAGCGGAGACTATAAAACTGGCCACTGCCAACGGCGCCCCGCTCCACCTTACCACCAGTTGCTACAACGGACGGGAAAAAGCCTGCGGCCGTTGCGACAGCTGCGCCCTACGCCTGAAGGGCTTTGAACAGGCAGGCTTAACTGATCCGCTTGAATATGACTAGATTAAAGAGGCTGCTTTTTGTGACCCCTCCATACAGTCGATTCTTATTGTAGTATTAGGACAGCCCAGATAGACCTGGGCTGTTTTTTACTGAGCTTAAAGGGAACCATGCATGTTATTTCACTTATTTGCATCATGGGACAATAAAATTAAACCATAATCTTTAGCACAAATAATCCTACGGACTGCTTGGCAATGGAATCACAATCACTTCCTTAATTTGGAGGAAAAGACTAATACTTATCGAATATATCTAATATGAATAAATTCTCTGGCAAGCTCTGTTGTAGTAGGTCTGGCAAGCCGATTTTTGGAGGTGAGTGGAAAGTGTTCTCAGATGGCTTTCAAGGATACTGTATCCTAGTCTTGGCTGGTTCAAATAAAGAAAGATTTATTCTAATTGATAATATACTTGACTATCTAAAAGGAGATAAAGATATATCTAATTCTCCGAGGGTTCTTTTTGGAATTTTTAGAACCCTTCCTACGGCTGCTATAGGTAAAATTGTAGCAAGATTGATTAGAAAGGGTTTTTTAACTGCTCTGACACAGGAGCAAGAGCCTTACGTTTCAATTACTCCTGTTGGTATGAAGTTAGTATTTGAATTGGAAAAAATCTACTTACAAATACCAGGATACAAAAGATATATTAATGGTTTACTTAATGAAAGAGCAATTATTAAAGAACAGATTACGGTTAAACCTAGCGTAAAGCAACTGTCTAATAATTTTACGGATACTCATAGGCAAGATAATATCAGAGTAAATTTCCTGGATAGAAATACACGGTTTAAGAATTTACCTTTGCAAAGAAAACCAGGAAGGCTAAAAACTTTCAGAGAGTTAAAAGAAAATGGAGTTATTAAAGAGTAGCGATTGGTTAGCGTTGGGTGGAGTGAACCGACGACTAAGTCATCGAAGTAGGTTGAAAAGGTGTGAAAACCGTAAAACAAAAAGGCGCAGTCTGGATAGCTGTTTAGGTTGTAGGCTAAGAACTTGGAGACCCACGTTATCGAGGATTCTTCTTTTGTTGAGAAAGACAATAGAAAAAGATTAGTTTCTCAGCAACTACAATTGTGTGGTTTCAAAAACGTATGCTTCGCATTCACCAAAGTAAAAGCGAAAGAAGCTATTATAGCATAGCCTCTTTCTTTTAAGATACTGGATACCGTCGTGGCCAAGCGGGCGAAGCCTAATTTTAAAGATCAAATTTGCTAATATTTTGCTAATGGACTGCTAATGACAAGGTAAATTTAGATGAAACGGGTTGAACTATAGGGTACGAAGAACCCATACGTATCAAGAATTTCAGGCACTAGCTGAGATTAGATGGGATGGGTTAAAATGGCCTATTTTCATCTTCAAATCCGGTGGCGGGCGCGACCCGTCCGCGGTGGGTTCGATTCCCACCTACTCCCGCCAAATGAGTAATAATTGAAAGAGGGGGAAAAAGCAGTGGTGAAAGTTGGCCACAGGTACAAGCACTTTAAAGGGAAAGAATATATAGTTTTGCACCTGGCCAGGGACTCAGAAACGCAGGAGGAACTTGTTGTTTATAAGGCTGTCTATGGAGAAGAAATTGTCTGGGTGCGGCCTCTTAATATGTTTTTGGAACAGGTGGTTGTGGACGGGAAACTGGTGAACAGGTTTAATAGTGAGTGAGGACTGGCGAATCGAAAGTTTACAGGTGGAAAAAGGTGTTAAGAACGTGGAACGAGGAGTCCGGATCACTGTTTGGGAGGTTTAGACATGGAGGAATACGGCAACTTGCAGTCTTATGACGGGTTAAAGCTCAAACCTCTTTTTCATTCGGAAATATCAAGCAGCTTTATGATTTATGACATTTTTAACGGTTGTGCTGACATTGTCAGGGACTTTGTTGAAGAGTTTCTGGGACTGAAAGTTGAGAGGCTGGTTTGCTTTGACAGAGAAAAGAGCTACAGGGGAAAAGGTACTATTGATTTGTATATCTGTTTTGATGCAGGTGGAGTTAAGACGGATGTACTGATTGAGGTGAAGGTACATGATTACCTCAGTGCAACTGCGGGGCAAATAAATACGTATTATAGGGCGGCCCTGGGCGATGAGGGAGAAGTATATTTTATCTATCTGACACAATTTAATAAGGGCAACTTTCACTCGTCGTCTGGTGCTTTGACACCGCCCACATTGGAAGAATTCGAGTCGGCTTCAAATGAGTTTGAAAGATTCAGGAAGTGCCTGAAGCATATCAGTTGGTATGATTTTTACAATTTCATCGGGAAATACGAAGACAGTCTGACAAGGGAGCAGGGTCTGATCCTATCCCTGCAACGGCAGTGGATGCGAGAGAAGTGTAAAAAAGATATCGATAGCAATGTTGTAGAGGTCGGGAGCAGGGATTTAACCGAGTTTTTTGAGACGAATCTCGATATTGAGCAGGAGCTTCCATTTGGAATCAGGATAAATAAAAACCAAAGGGTTAGTTTTAGGATTGATTTGGCCCGATGTGGTGAAAGAGAGTTAAATAAGTTGCTGGAGGTAATAGGGGGCTTGGCCGAGGCGGGCAACATTGACAGGCGTGTCCCCAGGGAAACAGAGGAGCATACCAGGAAAGCGGCAGCAGAATTTTTGGCTGGTTTAGCGGAGAATGAAAGTAGTTGGGCGTTGCTGGCGTTTTATGCGTCTTTATTTGACTTCGTCCACAAGGCGGATCACCTGCAGCTTAACGGGACGGGTTCAAGGGGTTTCTCCATCCGGGTAAATGTGCAGGGTAAAGGCATTATAAGCTTATGTACTTTATGGTCCAACAAAACTGTGGAGTTCAGTTTAAAAAGGTAACCAGCAGCATCGAGCTGCTCAGGAAATGAAATAGTAAGCAAAGATTGGAGTGGGTTAAATCATTAAATCAGGCTGAGTTAAAATAATTGTATAAACTGATTAGGTTCTACCTCTTGCCGGACTGCAATATTTTTATTGTAGCAACGGTAAGGAGGAGAGATATGAGGTATCTACAGCCGGGTAATGCTGTTAAGGTTGGGGGTAGAATTGCTATACTGCTGTATGAAATCAAGGACTCGGTTGATCATTGGGGTGTATTGTTCCTTGATGGTGATGAAGTAGAAATAACTTATGCCAGTGCAAAGAGAATCAGACCCCGTATTCATCATTGCTGGGGGAAAGATTGCGGGGATAGTGTAGATAGCGTTAATAATCTAACCTGTCCTAAGTGTCACTGGTTAATATGCAATGTGTGTGGAAGATGCAGGCAGGATGGCTGTGTGGACGATAACGTAAAGGTTGAATCCCCACCTGATTTATGGTTAGATGAAGAGGAGTTGTTATTGCTGTGAGACTGACGTAAGCGTCAACTTCTTTTTGCCAAATCTGTTCCGTATGTAATTACGAACCGTATTATATTGTATAAAAAAGTTAACCGCCAGCAACTTAAACAATGCTGGCGGTATTTTTCAGCTTTAGGCCTTCGCAAGTATTTCAATGATTTTATCAATAGCCATTCCAAGTTTATTATTGTTTATTGCTCCGGCCTTGTAAACAATGATACTTTCGTCTGCAGTGAACAATCTATTAGGTCTTATATTACTGTCTTGATTTAAACTTCCCTCATTAAAGTCATGAGTCAAAAGAGGGACTGCATACTCATCACTTACTGCTTTACTTGTAACTTGACAAAGAATAATATCATTACCAGTTAAACCTGCCAAAACCAAAGCCGGTCTACGTTTACTGGTGGATAAATCAGAAAACGGAAACGGAATTACCACAACATCACCCTTTATAAATTTACCCATGCATCATCTTCCTCCGGTCTTAGCCAATCTTTGCTTAGGCTGCTTTCACCGGCAAGGAGTAAGTTATTCCCGAGTTCCTTTTGCCTGATATTCTCGATCATTTCATTTATATTTTCACTGTTAAGATAATAGTTTATAGCAACTCTGACAACATTGGAAAAGTCATAAATATCTGCGCCGGATTTTTCATTTAAGCCCTTTGCAACTAATTCCAAATCTTCTATAATTTTCGCATCGAGTTTTAGTGATTTTGTCACCACAATCTTACACTCCTCTTTTTAGTATTATTATATATTACATTGTAATACAACTTAATACCGAAGTCAACATTAAGAGAATCGACTAAAGACGAGCTGGCTCTTTCAAATACCGGAGCAGGAGTAATACTAAGTTCCAGCTCCTCTTTGAGAGAAAGCAGATGGCTTTCCCACTGGGACCGTACGGCCCGTGTTCGTTGCTTTCAAGTTCCTTGACCCTGTGATAGTCTCCGGCCAGGACTGCGTCTTTGGCTGCGTCTGAGATTGTGTAGCCTTCATCAGCGTAGTAGGTAAGAAGTGGGAGGTACCTGTCACCCCCGTCCACATTTTCCGCCAGAATTAGGGCTTTTTCTGTGTCGCCCAGGACCAGGGCACTTATCCTGTTGCCATGTTCATCATAAGCTTCCACGCCCCACATTTACTCACCGCCGTAATGAAGCTGCCCCAGTATAGAGCGGGGGTTAATTACGAAGTTTGAATACATGATGGAGCCTCCAAAGCGGGCTTTTGCTATTTCCTCATCAGCAAAAGAAACAAAGTATTTTTTTCAGGAGGCAACACCTACACAGCTGCAGAACAGGAAATAGCGGCCACAAACGAAAGTGCGGCCGCATATACCCACAAAATAACGATTGAAGAGTTAATCAATATAATGATTGAAAATAACGAAATACTGAAAAGTAAAATGACAGTCACTCAAAAAGAAATTTACCTTCAATATTTGCAGTTTGGATCCTACAGAACAGTGAAAAATTATTGTCAGAAGCAGAATGAGTAGCGACTAAAAACATTTTGGAGGTATACAGCACATAAGAGGCGGACCGCTTTGTCTGTCTCTTTTTCTCTGCCTGGCAGGAATGAAGCTGGGGTTGTCGAAACTTGGGGTGATGATAGAAAGCGGCATTGGATGAAATGGGCCTTTGGGCTGGTGTAGAGGAGGAACGATGTAATGATCAGTAAAGCGGCTGAACTGGAAGCCCGGGGACGTCAGGCGTTGGAGGAGGGGGATTACCGGTTGGCGGAGAGCCTCTTTTTGCAGGCGCTGGCTGAAGATGATGATCCTTCCATCCGCAATAATCTGGCGCTGGCCAATTATCTGATGGGAAAGCCGGTACAAGCGCTGGAGAAGCTGGATGACGGACTAAGCGGAAACATAGCTAATCCCTTCGGGCGGGCGCTGGCGGCCCAGTGCCTGGTAGCGCTCGGCCGTATGCAGGAAGCGAAGCGGATGGTGGTTGAGGCGGTAGGTGATTTTGAGGAAGGCCTCCGTATCATGAAGTCGGAACGGGTGGCCATTCCGGAGAGCTGGCGTGAATATACGGTGATGATTATGCGGTCGGCCGGCGCCGTTAGAGATCACCGGCAAGTATTGGAGATTTACCGTCGCTGGCAGCAGCTGCATGTAACCTGTGAATGCAGATACCTGGCGGGGATTGCCGCGTTTAATTTGCGTAGATTCAGGCAGGCGGCCTCCTTTTGGGCCGGGCTTGAACAGGAGCATTTCAATACGCAGTTGCAGCTTGTGGGCGTGATGGCAGACAAAGGCCTTATTCCGCCGTTTGCACTGGAGTACGACTGGTTTCATAAGGCAGGGCTGGCCTGTTACCGGGGAGCAAAAACAGAAGAGGCGTTGCGGACGGCAATAACCAAAAGCGGCTTATTGCGTTTATTTCTGTTAATCATAGCGGTAGGGGAGCCAGCGGATGAAAACATGAACAAAACCGCCCTGGAGGCGATTGTGCTCCACGGCGGCGGGTGGGGTCAGGGTGTGGGTTTGGCATTTCTGCAGTCACCGCTGGTTGATGATAAGCTGAAAGTGACGGCAGCAGAAGCACTGGTGAAAGCAGGCGTTTTTGCCGAAGGCGAAGATATTCCGCTCTTTATTAACGGCAGGCTGCAGGCGATGAAAGTATCGCAGGTGCAGGTCACCTGGGAGGCGCCGGAGGAAATTTTGGCCAGCTACAGGCAGGCACTTTCCCTGCGGGAGCAGGGCAAGGCCAAAGAGGCGATTTTACTGCTGGAGGCGCAAAGCAAGGGCCCCGTAATTTACCCGCCGGCGATGCTGGTGCTGGCTAATTTGTACAGGACAGAAAAAGTTTATTTACTGAAACGGGGTGGCTGGGCACGGATGTCTGCCGTTGTCCGCAGGTTCGGCTCCATGCAGAAGGACGGTTTCCTGATGAATGAACCGCCGCAGTCGGCGGCAGGAAAATTATGGCTGAAAGGGCTGATATTTGTGGGCCGGGTCAAAATCAAAAACAGAAATGTAAAAATTGCAACGGTAGCTGTAGAGTTGCGGCAGGCGTTGGCGGAGCTGTTGTCAGTCTGACAGCAGTACGGATCCCACTATATGAGTTTAAAGCAGGTTGAAAAAAGTACTATGCTGGGGGGGGGGGGGACGGGAGTATGTCAGAAATCAGGTGCCCGGCATGCGGCTCAGCTGAGACTGTTGAGATTTTATACGGCATGCCGACTGTTGAAGCGTTTGAGGCGGAAAAGCGTGGGGAGATTTATATTGGCGGGTGTTGTGTTTCAGAAAATGACCCGGAACGGATATGTAAAAGGTGTGGCAGAGAGTTTAATGTGTAAATGAGCAAAAGAAGTCCTTGGAATTAAGGGGTGAATGGCCTGTGATAACGGAGAAGGAAAAAATGATCCGTGCGCGGGAGATATTGCAGAAAATGGCTAATGGGGTTAACCCTTTTAATGGAGAACAAATTGAGGAAAGCAGCTTTTTACATGATGCACGGATGATCAGGTGTTTGTATTTCGTTCAAGATGTATTGGACAGAGTAATTGCCGGGGAACTGACAAAGGGTGGGGCAAAGGGCCTGCCGTTTTCCATTACAGCCGAGGAAAAGAACAGGGTGGTACTTCCTGATAAAGGCATTGGTGTTAATGAATTTGCCAGGTGTATTAACAGTGTTATTGATCTGCAGAGAAGCAAAAAACTGTCCGGTATGGAACTGAATAAGCAATTGAAGCGGATGGGTATTTTGGGAGAGGAAAAAACAGAAGAGGGAAAAACCAGGACGGTTGTCAATGAGCGGTCGGCGGAGTTTGGCATTGAACCGGGAAAGCGGGTTTTTAGCGGAAATGAGTACGAAATGATTCTTTTCAATGATAAAGGGAAGAAGTTTTTGCTGGACAACTTGGAAAAAATTATGAGCCATGACGAAGAGCAATAGAGTGACGTACTCCCACCACCTATAAGAGGTGGGGGCTTCTTGGGACGTATCAGCTAGTGCTGATATAATTACCAAGCTATCCCCGTTCGCCCAACGGTTCTTATCACACTAGGCAATACCAAGTATTCTGCATCCTTCAAGCTTTATATTGATGGCGGCGTTTACGTCTCGATCTAAGGTGGTTCCACATCGTTGGCATGTCCATGTCCTTTCACTTAGTGATAGCTGGTTATTTTTTTCACCGCAACAATGGCAAAGCTTACTTGAGGGGTACCATTTATCTATGGTTATCAGTTGTTTGCCTTGCTCTGCCAGCTTATATTGCAGAAATCGTTTCAGCATACCAAACCCGTTATCGTTTGTTGATTTTGCCAGATTTAATCCCTGAGCAATATTTTGTAAGTTCAGATCTTCAATTACAACTGCGTCATTATTGTTTGCAATTTTTCTTGATACATTATGCAGGAAGTCCTTGCGCTGGTTTGCTACTTTTTCGTGAAGCTTAGCTACAATTTTTCGTTGCTTTTCCCTGTTTTTGCTGCCCTTTTTTCTTCTTGATAATTTACGCTGC
>Ga0208490_100270_pt1 | contig 40440 bp, 40 predicted proteins | sample SubbioAug_CSWold_FD_184818 | JGI IMG/M metagenome (GOLD analysis project Ga0208490, IMG submission 184818) | Serpentinite rock and fluid subsurface biosphere microbial communities from McLaughlin Reserve, California, USA - CR11Aug_CSWold (SPAdes) | ecosystem: Environmental > Terrestrial > Deep...
GCCACGCCCTCGCCGAAGGCGAAGACCTCCCGCGCACCGAGCGCCGGAACGAAGGCGATCAGTCCCGCCGCCGCATCGGAGACCGCCGCCCGCACGATCGCCTGATCGCGATCATTGGCCATGCGCATGGCAAACAGCGTGCTGCACTGGGAGACGATGGTCGCGTCGAGATCGGCCGGACGCTGGGTCACGAGGCCGAGCGAGAGGCCGTATTTGCGGCCCTCCTTGGCGATGCGCGACACCGATTTCTTGGTCGGGCCGAACCCCTTGGCGCGATCGGAGGGAGCATAACGATGCGCCTCCTCGCAGACCACGAGAAGCGGAACGACGCCGCCGCTCCAGACTCCGAAATCGAAGGCCATGCGGCACAGGACCGAAACGACCGAATCCACCACGTCGCCGGGAAAGCCCGCGAGCTGCATCACGGTGACGACACGCGTGTCGTCGTCGAGATTGAAGAGGCTGCTCAGCGTATCGACCATGGTGTCGCCGCCGACATTGGCGTTCTCGAACATGAAGCGATAGCGCGGATCGTTGCTCAGGCTCTCGATGCGGCTCATCAGCCGATGATAGACGGGGAATTCGGCCCGGTTCTCCAACTTGCCCATGCGATGGTCGATCAGGGTGAGGAGATCGGCCAGGCGGTAGGGAACGGGGGTATCGACCGTGTAGCCGGAACCACCCGTATCCGCCTTTCGCAGCCGCAGCCGGCTGGCGTCCCGCTGTTCGGCATAGTGGTTTCGCGCCTCGGTGATCGCCTGGGCGAGGATCTCGATCTCCTCCTCGACGCCCGGCCGCGCGCGGAAGATCGCATCGACGATCTCCTCGAAGTTGAAGAGCCAGAACGGGAGGTGAAGATTGTTCGGCGACAGCGTCTTGGCCTTCGCGCCGAAGCAATCGCCGTATTCGTTATGTGGATCGATGAGAAAGATGCGCTGCTGCGGACGGGCACGAAGCACCTCCCGCAGCATGAGCGCGACGCCCGACGACTTACCGACGCCGGTGGTGCCGAGAACCGCGAAATGCTTCTGCAGCATCTCGTCGACGTTGATGAAGGCCCCGACCGAGGGATCCTGCGACAGGCTCCCGATGCGGATCGTGTGCGACGCATCGACATCGTGGATCAGATGAAGATGCTCGTCGCTGATGATTCCGACCTTGCTGCGGATCGACGGATATTCGCTGATGCCGCGCTGGAAGAACCATGCGCCCGAGGCGTCCCGCGTGATCTCGCCGAGAAGGTCCACCTCGGCGACGACCTCCGCCTGCCGGTCTGGCCCCACCGCACCGTGCAACTCCGCCGCTCCGCGCAGCTCCTTGACGCAGGTGACGACCGCGACGACGTACGATTTGCGGCCGCGGATCTCGACGAGGGTGCCCACAGACAGCCGCTCGACGGCGTCGGATTGTGGGTCGCTCTCGATTCGGATTGTGGCGTGCGAGCCGCCGACCTCGCTCAGGCTGCCGCATGCAAGGGTTGTCTTGGGGAAGTGGATCACCGACCGCCGCTCCTGTCCGGTCACGCGGGAACATGCGCGCCCTTCAACGAGATAGCAGGTCCGGCATGCAAGGCGGTTAACGCGCGGCGGTCGCTCGATCCATCGTCAACGAGGCCTTAACTGCGCTTCGTCCAGAACGTGTCGAACATGGACTTCAGCGCAAGGAGATGCTGGTCCTGCAGTTCGCGGCCCATCTGCAACATCTTCTGATAGTTGGCAAAAACCTCCTCCGTCGCCCGTTCCGCATCCGTTTTCGGCGGGGGCTCGGGTTCGCCGGGGGTCGAGGCCCGCAGCATCGTGGCGAGCATCTCCTCGAATGGGTTGTCGCTCTTCGCGGCGGCTTCCTGCGCGCCGCCCGTCATCGCTCCGAACATCTGCTCCCAGGGGTTTGCGGCGGGCGCGGGCTCGGGCTCCTTCGCCGGGTTCATCATCTGCGCGAAAAGGCTCGCGAAACCCTGATCCTGCGCCGATTTCGCCATGCCTCCCATGAGCGTCGAGGCGACGAGCGGCATCATGTTCGTGGCCGTCTCCGCCGCGATCCCGCTGAACGCCGCGCTCTGCTCGGCGATGCGCTGCGCGAGTTCGCGCGAGCCAAACATCGTCGCAAGCAGATCCTCGCCGCTGGTGCGCGCCTTCTTCGAGAATGCCGAGCGGGGGCTTTCGAAGAACGCGTCGAAGCGCCCCGAGCGCATGGCCTCGAAGATCTGCTCCAGGTGATCGGGCCGGGACGCCGCCTGCTGCAGGCCCATGGCGAAGGCGGGAAGCAGCGCCGCCACCGCATGCCGCGTCTGGTCCGGCGTCAGCCCGAACTGGCGCGCCATGTTCTCGATCGCCTGCCCGCCCTGGGCCGCGCGCATGATGTCGATGAAATTGAACATGGGCCGCCCTTCGGTGAATGCTTCGGGCAGGAAGTGTATGGGTTTGCGGCGGGAAGGCAAATCGGAGGGATGAATGAACGACTTGAAGAAGCGCCCGGCTGCATCATCGATTCAGAACCAAATCCTGAAGGCAAGTCCTTCTGCAGAGAGATCCCTCTGGGAGGGGGGAGGAAGGGTCAGGGCAAATCCGCGTCGATAAGCCCTTGCCGTGACTTTTCCGCCATACGGGCTCGGCCCGCCCGCGCTTGCGCTCGAACCCCGATCGCCGCACTCTCGCACCAGGAAAAACCGGGGCATCGCGAGGAGCGCAATGGGGCCGTTCACCTTCAACACCACTCCTTCCGTTGTCTTCGGCGCAGGTGCGCTCGCGCGGCTGTCCGAGATCGCAGGCGTCAGGCTCGGGCCGCGCGTGCTGATCGTCACCGATCCCGGACTCGTCTCCACGGGTATCGTCGCGCGGGCAGAGGCAGCGCTGACCAAGACGGGCGTTGCCGTCTTCGTCTATGACGCGGTGCTCGCCGATCCGCCGGAGGCCATCGTCATGGCGGCCGTGGATCTGGCGAAAGCCCAGGCCGTCACCGGCATCGTCGGGCTGGGCGGCGGCTCGTCGCTCGATGTCGCCAAACTCGTGGCGCTTCTGGCACAGAGCGGCGAGGCGCTCGCCGATATCTACGGCGTCGGCATGGCGAAAGGCCCGCGCCTGCCGCTGCTGCTTGCCCCCACGACATCCGGCACGGGCTCGGAGGTCACGCCGATCTCCATCGTCACCACCGGCGCGCATGAGAAGAAGGGCGTCGTCTCGCCCGTGATCCTGCCCGATATCGCGCTGCTCGATCCCGAACTGACGCTGGGGCTTCCCGCGCATGTCACGGCGGCGACCGGGGTCGATGCCATGGTGCATGCGATCGAGGCCTATACCTCGACGAGCGCGAACGCCAATCCCGTTTCCCGGGCGCTCGCGAAAGAGGCGCTGCGCCTGCTCGGCGGGTCGATCAGGCGGGCGGTGGCGCAGGGTTCGGATCTGGCTGCGCGTTCGGACATGCTGCTCGGCTCGATGCTGGCGGGGCAGGCCTTCGCCAATTCTCCCGTCGCCGCCGTGCATGCGCTGGCCTATCCGCTGGGCGGGCATTTCGGGATTCCGCACGGGCTCTCGAACGCGCTCGTCCTGACGCAGGTGATGCGCTTCAACGCGCCCGCCTGCGGTGCGCTCTATTGCGAGCTCGCCGGCAGTCTGTTTCCGGATCTGGCACACATCGACGACCCGCTCCCCCTGATCGACGCACTCGACGCGCTCTCGCGCGAAATCGGGCTCGCCCCGCGCCTGCGCGATGCCGGCGTGCCCCGCGATGCGCTCGATCTGCTGGCCGACGACGCCATGAAGCAGACGCGCCTGCTCGTGAACAACCCGCGCCCGCTCACCCGCGCGGATGCTTACGCCATCTACGAAGCCGCCTGGTAACCACGATGTCCGAACGACCAGCACGCCTGACCCGCGCCGATTTCCGATCCTTCCGCCCGATGCCGACGCGCTGGATGGACAACGACGTCTACGGCCACGTCAACAACGTGGTCTACTACTCGTATTTCGACACCGCCGTGAACGCCTATCTCGTCGAGAGCGGCGTGCTCGACATCGAGAAGAGCGAGATCGTCGGGCTCGTCGCGGAGACCGGCTGCTCGTATTTCGCCTCCGTCGCCTTCCCCGATCACCTCGATGTGGGCCTCGCGGTCTCGCGGCTCGGGCGCTCGTCGGTGACCTACGCGATCGCGATCTTCCGCGAGGGAGAGGATCAGGCGGCGGCGCAGGGGCGGTTCGTGCATGTCTATGTGGAGCGCGCGACCAGCAAGCCGGTGGAGATCCCGGCGCATGTCCGCGAGGCCCTCAGCCGCCTTGCGACTTGACCGGGGCGGCCGCGAGCGGAGTGCGCCCGGAGACGAGCGCAACGCCTGCGAGGATGACGAGCCCGCCCGCGACCTCGCGCAAGCCCAGCGTCTCGCCGAAGATGACGTAGCCGAAAAGCGCCGCCCAGACCGGCAGCAGATAACCCGTCATCGAAGCCCGCGTCGGCCCCGCCGCCCGCACGAGCCGCATGAAGAGGAAGATCGGCAGCGCGGTGGCGAGCACGCCGAGCGCGATCAGTGGCGGGAGATTGCCCATGACGGGCGCGAGCGCGATCGGCCCCAGCAGGACCAGCGTGATCGCGATCGCACCGATGGCGGAAAACATCTGCTGACCCAGCGCCAGCCGCAGCGGCTCCGCCTTCGGGATGGCGCGGACATAGATCGAGCCCAGCGAATAGCAGGCGGCGGTCGCCACCATGGCGATCGCCCCGGGCAGGCTGACGCCGTCGAACCCGGGCAGCGCCGCCGGCCCGATCAGGATCGCCATGCCGCCGAAGCCGAGAAACACGCCGAGCCCGCGCCGGGGCGAGAGCCGCTCCTCGACGAAGATCAGATGGGCCAACACCGCCACCATGATCGGCCCCACCGCCTGGAGCAGCGCCGCGAGCCCCGTCGTCACCTGCGTCAGCGCATAAGCGGTGAGCATGTTCGGACCCCAGCCGTTGAGCGTGCCGAGAACCGCCCAGTCCTTCCATTCGCGCCCCTGCGGCAGGATCGAGCGGCGAATGACCGCAAACCACATGGCCAACGCCAGAGCCGCGATGAAGCCGCGGGCCGCCGCGATGGCGATCGGCGACATGGTCCCCGCCGTCATCTTCAGGAAGACGAACCCGGAGGCCCAGAGGATCGAGCAGGCGATCAGATGCGTCGTGATGTAGGCGGGAGAGGCGATCACGGGAGACCTGCGGGAAGCTGATCGATCAAGATAGGCTTTGCCCAGGGAAAGGCTATAAGCGATTTCCTTGCAGGGGAATGCAGGACCCTCAAAACCCGCTCAGCGTATCGATCAACACGGGGATCAGGGGCTCGTCGGCAGGGGGCATGGGGTAATCGCGCAGCGCCGTGGCGCGCACCCATTTCAACGCCGCATGCTCGCGCTGCTGGACGAAGCCCTCCCAGCGCCGGCAGATGTAGAGGGGCATCAAGAGGTGGAATTCGGGGTAGGCGTGGCTGGCGAAGGTCAGGGGCGCGAGGCAGGCCTCCTTCGTCTCGATGCCGAGCTCCTCGCGCAACTCGCGGATCAGCGTCTCCTCCGGCCGCTCGCCCGCCTCGACCTTCCCGCCGGGGAATTCCCACATCCCCGCCAGCTGCTTCCCCTCGGGCCGCTGCGCGATGAGGATGCGGTTGTCGGAATCGATGAGCGCTACGGCGACGACGAGGAGGAGCTTCACTTGATTGCTGACCCGGCATGCTGCGAATCCGCCACTCATAGAAGGCTGGCGGGGGAAGCACAACGTTGCTGCGCCAACGACGGCACTTCCTCCCGTGCCGTTCCCGGCGGGCCAATGCGCCGGGAAGGGGCTCGTGCTGCGAGGCTGGCCACCTGCACCCGACCGACTCATCTTCCCAATCACTCGGATCGCCGGGGGCGACTTCGGGGAATGACTTCGGGGAATGACACTGAGGCGAACGGGAAATGACCCGCTCAGCGCTCCGTCAGCTTGAACTCGATGCGACGGTTTCGCGCGTAAGCCTCTTCCGTCGTGCCCGGATCGAGCGGCTGGAATTCGCCGAAGCCGGCGGCGAGCAGGTTTTCCGGCGGCACGCCCGCTTCGCTCAGATAGCGCACGACCGCAATGGCGCGAGCTGCCGAGAGGTGCCAGTTCGAAGGAAACTGCACCGTGGCGATGGGGCGATCGTCGGTATGGCCGTCGACGCGCAGCACCCACGGAATATCGGGGGGGATGTCGGCGGCGAGTTCGAGGATGGCCGAGGCGACGCGGTCGAGCTCGGGCTGCGGGCCGGGGCGGAGGTTGGCCTGGCCCAGTGCGAAGAGCACCTCGGACTGGAAGACGAAGCGATCGCCCACGATGCGGATATCGGGCCGGTTGCCGAGAATCTGGCGCAGGCGACCGAAAAAGTCCGAGCGGAAGCGGGCGAGTTCCTGCACGCGCTGCGCCAGCGCCACGTTCAGCCGGCTGCCGAGATCGGCGATGCGCGCCTGGCTCTCGCGATCCCGCGTCTCGCTCGCCTCGAGCGCCGCCTCCAGCGCCCCGAGCTGACGGCGCAGGGCTGCGAGCTGCTGGTTGAGAATGTCAATCTGGTTGAGCGCCTGCGACGTCGCCTGCTGCTCCTCGACCACCCGCTGCTCGAGCTCGCCCACGCGCTCTGCCGCTCCCGTGCCCGTGTCAAGCATGGATTGCAGCCGCGCCTGCTCCGCCTCGGCGGCGGCCAGCGTCGATTGAAGTGCGCTGAGGCTGTCCTCGGTCTCGCGGGTGGTGGCTCGCTCCAGGGCGAGGAGATCCGTCAATTCGGCGATCTGGCGGTTCAGGCGATCGAGCACCGTGTCGCGGCCGGCGATCTCCTGCGTCAGGAAAAATTGCCCGAGGACGAAGATCGAGAGCAGGAAGACGATGACCAGCAGGAGCGTCGACAGGGCATCGACATAACCCGGCCAGTAGTTCATTCCCCGATCGCGTTTGCTGCGGGTGGACAACGCCATGCGGTCAAGCCTTCTCGCGGGTCAGGCGATCGAGCACTTCCTTGAGATCCTTCTCGCGGGCCGCCTGCGCCTCGACCCAGTCGCGAATCATCTGCTGCTCGGCGCGCATGTGCTGCACGAGCCCCTGGATGCCCTCGGCGAGATTTGCCATGGCCTGCGTCGCCTGCCGCCCGCCGCCGCCTTCGTTGACAGCCGCCGTCAATTTCGTAAGCGCAGCCGTGACTTCTGCGGAAGCGGCGCCAGTTCCCGGCATCGCGCGCGGCATTTCGACGGAGACCGGGGCCTCGACGGCATGCGCGGTCAGATAATCCTCGAGCTCGGTGTAGAAACGGTTCTGCGCCTGCCCCGCCTGCAGATCGAGGAAGCCGACGACGACGGAGCTGCCGAGGCCGAAGAGCGAGGACGAGAAGGCGATGCCGATGCCGACCAGTGGTGCGGCGAGGCTGTTCTTCAGCTCGTCGAAGAGAACCGCCGCCTCGCCCCCGGTGCGGAGCGTGGCGATGTTGCGCCCGACGGCCCCCACCGTCTCGATCAGACCCCAGAAGGTGCCGAGCAGACCGAGCAGGATCAGCAGGCCGGCGAGGTAGCGCACGATCTCGCGGCTCTCGTCGAGGCGCGCGCCGATCGTATCCAGCAGCGTGCGCATCGTGCCGGCATCGATGGAGATCTCGCCGTTGACCGCGCGCGCACCGATCGTCTGCGCGATCGGCGCGAGCAGGACGGGGGCGCGGCCGTGATAATCGCCATCGGTGAGATTGAGCCCGTTGACCCAGCGCACTTCACGGAACAGACGCACGACCTGGCGCAGCGCAAGGATGATGCCGACGATCAGGACGCCGACGATCAGGCCGTTGAGGCCCGGATTGCTGAGGAAGGCGTTCCAGATCGGGCGATAGAGGATGAAGGCCAGGAAGCCGGCGAGAACGAGGAACACCCCCATGCGGATCAGGTAGATCCGGGGAGCACTCAGGGGTTTTTGGGCCGCAACCGACATATCTTCCCCATTTAACACGCTCCGCAACAGCTTGACCACGCTCTTGGACGCCTCAAACCGCTGCGGGTTTCATATCGCGGCTCGCAGCGCGCACCAGCTTGAGCAACTCCCGTTGCGCCGTCTCGTTGCCACAAACGACGGTTCCCTTGGTGAGCATGTCCGTACCACCATCCGCATCGGACACGTAACCACCAGCCTCACGCACCATAATCAGACCGGCGGCGATATCATAGCTGTTGAGATTGCGTTCCCAATAACCATCGTAGCGCCCGGAAGCCACATACGCGAGGTCGAGCGCCGCGGAACCCATACGGCGTACGCCCGAGGTGACAGCCATGACCGAAGCCAGCTCCCTGAGAAAAAGCGGATGATTGCCGCGGCCGATGAACGGAATGCCGCAGGCGATCAGCGAATCAACCATTTCCGTGCGTGCCGAAACTCGCAGGCGGCGGTTGTTCATGAACGCACCCTGGCCCTTCTCCGCGACGTAGAGCTCGTCCTTGATCGGATCGTAGATCACGCCGGCGACGATCTGCCCCTCGCGTTCGAGGCCGACGGAAATCGCGAAATGCGGGATGCCGTGGAGGAAGTTCGTGGTGCCGTCGAGCGGATCGATGTGCCAGGTGTGGCTCTTGTCCGAGCCTTCGACGATTCCCGCCTCCTCCAGCTTGAAGCCGTAGCCGGGGCGGGCCTTTTCGAGCGCCTCGCGCAGGGTCTGCTCGGCCTTGCGATCGGCGGCCGAGACGAAATCGCCGGGTCCCTTGCGGGACACCTGGAGGTTCTCGACCTCCCCGAAGTCGCGCTTGAGCATGCGGGACGCCTTCATCACGGCGTCGAGCATCACGGTCATCAGGGGCGAACGGATCATGGCGTCTCAAGTCTTTCTACGCCCACGCACGGCCTTGATGCCGGCGAGGCATGATTGAGGCGGACGGCGACAGGCCCGCCTCGGAAATTCGGGATCACGTTCGAAAACCACGCCTGTCGCAGCGCGTCAAGCATCGTCATGCATCCATGCGCTCCAGCGCGCGCCGCTCGGCCTCGGCTTCGTCTTCCTCGGGAAGCTCATTCAGCGCATCGTCGAGCCAGGTATCGGTCAGCCCCTGGCTGGAGGCGAGCAGGTGCCAGGCAGCCGCTTCGACCAGATCGACCTCGACACCGCGCCCGGCGACGTAGAGCCGGGCGAGCCGATTTTGCGCAATGGCGTTGCCCCGGTAGGCGGCGCGACGAAAATACTCGGCAGCCTCCTCCTCATCCCTTGCCACGCCGATGCCGTTGAAGCGGGCGATAGCGTATTCAACGGCCCCGGCGAGGCTGCCGTTTTCGGCGGCGCGGCGATAGAGCGCGGCGGCCCGCGCATCGTCCTCCTGCACGCCGCGACCATGGGCGTAGAGGACGCCGAGCGCGTGCTGGGCATCCGGGATTTCGGCCTCGGCCGCGCGTTCGAGGAGCCGTGCGGCGCGCTCGATGGCGTCCGGCGCGTCGTCGTTCAAAAGCATCAGGGCAAGGTTGTAGGATGCGGGCGCGTGGCCCTGCTCTGCGGCCTCCTCGAAATGCCGGCGGGCGACGCCAGGATCGCGCTCGACGCCGCGACCTTCGAGGACGAGGCTGCCCAGCGCGAAGGCGGCGTTGGCGTCCCCACGCCGCGCCGCGAGGCGATACCATTCCGCCGCCTTGCCGAAATCCTGCGGGATGCCGAGGCCCTGCGCGTGCAATTCGCCCAGCAGGGTCATCGCGGCGACGTCGCCCGGGTCGCGCTCGAGACGGTCCGTCGCGCGCAGGAACGCCGTCAGGAAGAGCCCGCGCTGATAGGCCCCATAGGCGGCGTCGCCGCTCGGCGGAGAGGGCTCGGCGATCGCAGGCGAACCGATACCCTCGGGGGAAGCGGCAGTCGCGGGCGCATCCGAGGGCACCGCGGCCGGCGTCTGGCCGTCCTGCGCGAGCCCTTGCGCGTTGGTGATCAGCCCCACTGCGAGAACGAGGCCTGCGACACGGCAGAGCCGGCCGAACGCGGATTTCGTAACGGCGTTACGCAGAACGAGGGCATGGTGGAAACTCACGCTCATCTCGCAGCGGGGTCTCCGGCAGCGCTCCCGCTGGTCGCAGCGAAAGCCTTCCCGATCGATTCCGATGCCTCCACGAGGCCTCTGGCCGCACCGTCCGGATGCCCGAACACCGCATCGCGCAGCGCCACGAATTCCGCGCCGGTGCCGACGGCGTCTTCGATGTCGTCCATGCCCGGCGCGTAGATTACCGCCGGCGTTTCGAAGATCTGCGCCCACCAGGAGGCGCGCTCGAGGGCGACGTCCCGGGCCGGGATCGAATCATCCACGCGCGGCTCGCCGAACATCAGATAATCGAGGTCCGCCTCCCCCGCCTCCATGCAATCGTGCCGCGAGCGCAGGTTGCCGATCCCGACCATCCGCTCGCCCTTCAGCCGCTCGCGCAGGGCCCGCCCCTGCTCGAGGTCGCGCACATGCAGCCCGTCCGCCCCGCCGCGCATCGCGACGGTGGCGAGATCGAGATCGCTCCCCGGCTCCAGATCGATGCCGAGGATCGCGGCTGCGCCCGCAGCCTGCACGATCTCCGCCCATTCCTTGAGGCGCTTGGTCAGCGTTCGTTCGTCGGCGGGCGCAAGGCGAAGCTGCACGGCCGAGACGGGTGCGGCCGCCAGCGCATCGCGCAAGGTCGGCGCGAAATCGCGGGAATCGTCGATCAGCGGCGTGATCAGATAGAGAAGCGGGCTTGGCAATGCGACCTCGTATGCAACATCTTGAAAGACCTGCGTCCTTCGTTCTTCATGTGGCGGTGTTTCCGCCCCGATTCTCATGCCCAGCCTTTGCGGCGGGCGCAAGCCACGATGAGTGACATCTTGCCGCGCAAACTGCCAAAACGCTACGCACCCTACCTGTTCGGGCTGCTCCTGTCCGGACTGATGTCGTTCATCGTCGCCGGAATTGCAACGATCCGCGCACTCGGCTTCGTCGACGGGGTGTTCTTCAACTGGATCACGGCCTGGCTCGGAGCCTGGGTGGTCGCGTTCCCGGCGGTGCTGGTGGTCGCGCCGCTGGTGAGGAGGATTGTGGCGGCGGTGGTGGATGAGGGGCGGTGAAGGGGACCGCCAATGCAATGATACCGTCGCGTTCAACCACCCCAATGTGATAAACCGCCATAGACTGGGCGAGAGAGCGCAAATGCCGATGCATGCTGACGAGTTCTTGATCGACGAAGTCCTGATCGGCCGGCTTCTCAGTGAACAAGCCCCGCAATGGAGCAATCTGCCGATACGGCGCCTCGCATCCTCCGGGACAGACAACGCGATCTTCCGGCTGGGCGACCATCTCGCGCTTCGTATCCCGAAAAGGCCCACTGCTGTGGCGTTGCTTGCAAAGGAGCTCGACTGGCTGCCGCACTTCCAGGGGCTTCCGCTCCAGGTGCCTGTTCTGCGGTTTCGGGGCCGCGCGGATCTCTGGCCCGATTGCCAATTCGGAATCTTTGACTGGGTGGAGGGCAAGATCGCTTCGCCTCACAACATCGCCGATGCTGGTATTGCTGCCCGCGATCTGGCGCGGTTCCTGAAGGCGCTCCACAAGAAGGACATCGCCGGGGCGCCAGCAGCGGGCGAGCTCAACAGTCGGCGCGGCGTGGCGCTCGATCTTCTTTCTACCGCGACCCGGCAATCAATCGACGTTCTGGCGGACGAAATTGATGCAAGGGGCACCCACGCCTTGTGGGAGGAGGCCTGCCTGACGCGTGGCCAGAAGACCCCGGTATGGCTGCACGGGGACCTGAAGGCCGACAATCTGATTACCCGAAACGGCTTGCTGCACGGCGTAATAGACTGGGGCCTGTCGGCTGTAGGCGATCCGGCTGCGGACTACGCAACCGCATGGGTCTGGGTCGAGCCCTCGGCACGCGCGGAGTTTCAGGCCACCCTCAATGTTGATGATGAAGCCTGGGTCCGCGCGAAGGGATGGGCGCTTTATGGCGCGGTCATAGCACTGAGTTATTACCGCGGCGGCAAGAATGATTCACTTTGCCGCCAGTCAAGGCTGACGCTGTCTCGTCTCGGGTTGCTTCTATAAGCCGGGGCTTCGAGATTCGAGGTCCGGAGAGGCAGCTTTGCTCCGATCATAGTCGCACCGAAGATTCGCGCGACCGGCTGCCCACCGATCGAATCGATACCGCCTTGCCTCCCAGGCCCCCCGCGCCCCTAACCAACCCTCACTTCCGCCCTTCCTTCTCCAACCGCGCGAGCCACCCCCTCGCCTGCTTCTTCACATTCGCAGGTGCCGTCCCACCATAGCTCACGCGGCTCTTCACCGAGCGCTCGACGCCCAGCACCGCGAATATCTCGTCGGTGATGCGGGGTTCGGCTTCCTGCATGTCCGTCAGCGTCAGCTTCTCAAGGCCGACACCACGCGAGGCCGCCAGCGCCACGAGGCGGCCGGTGATGTGGTGGGCGTCGCGGAAGGGCATTTCGAGCACGCGGACGAGCCAGTCGGCGAGATCGGTGGCGGTGGAGAAGCCTGCGCCCGCCCATTTCTTCATGGTCTTCGTCTCGGGCTCCATGTCGCGCACCATGCCGGCCATCGCGGCGACGCAGAGCGAGAGCGACTGGAGGCTGTCGAAGGTGCCTTCCTTGTCCTCCTGCATGTCCTTGGAATAGGTCAGCGGCAGGCCCTTCATGACGACGAGCAGGCCCTGCAGCGCGGAGAAGATTCGCCCCGACTTGCCTCGCACGAGTTCTGCGGCATCGGGGTTCTGCTTCTGCGGCATGATCGAGGAGCCGGTGGTGAACTTGTCCGACAGCTTCACGAAAGCGAATTGCGGCGTCATCCAGAGGGTGATCTCCTCAGCAAAGCGCGAGAGATGCATGGCGCAGATCGACGCGGCAGACAGCGTCTCCAGCGCGAAATCGCGATCGGCGACGGAATCGAGCGAATTTGCCGTCGGGCGGTCGAAGCCGAGCGCTTTCGCGGTCATCTCACGATCGATCGGGAAGGATGTGCCGGCGAGCGCCGCGGCACCGAGCGGGCATTCGTTGAGGCGCTTGCGGGCGTCCGCGAGGCGGCCCCGGTCGCGGGCGATCATCTCGACATAGGCCAGCAGATGATGGCCGAAGGTCACCGGCTGCGCCGATTGCAGATGCGTGAAGCCCGGCATGACCGCGTCGGCGAAGGTCGCGGCCTTTTCTGCGAAGGCGAGCTGGAGGTCGCGCAGCTGCACGTCGAGCCCGTCGATCGTGTCGCGGACCCAGAGCTTCATGTCGGTCGCGACCTGGTCGTTGCGCGAGCGGCCCGTATGCAGGCGGCCGGCGACGGGGCCGATCAGATCCTTCAGCCGCGACTCGATATTCATGTGAATGTCTTCGAGCGCGCGCGAGAACGTGAACGTGCCGCCTTCGATTTCGGCCAGAACGGTCTTGAGTCCGTTCGAAATAACCTCCACATCGGAGCGTGACAGGATGCCGGTCTCGGCCAGCATCGCCGCGTGGGCAAGCGATCCGCGGATATCCTGGCTCGCCAGGCGCTTGTCGAAGTCGATGGAGGCGTTGATCTCCTCCATGATTTCAGCCGGGCCGCTCTCGAAACGGCCGCCCCACATCCGATTGCTCACTCTGGCCCCCTTGGGTTGAAACAGGTTTACGACGTTGACGAACGACAAGGTCATTCACGGAGGTAGCCGTTGCGCAAGTCCATTCTGATCGCGCTGCCGCTCGTCGGCGCTGCACTCGTAGCTTTCGCGCTCGTTTCCCGCAATACCGAAGCTGTGGCGCAGGAATGCGTCGCCTCGCAGAATATCGTCGAGAATCTCGCGCCGCTCGCGCGTGGCGAGGTCGCGGCGGTCATGGTGCACGGCAGCCCCAAGCTCCCGCCGGACATGGCGTTCACCGGGCCGAACGGCGAGAGCCTGACGCTTGCGGATTTCGAGGGCAAGACCGTCCTCCTCAACCTCTGGGCCACCTGGTGCGCTCCCTGCCGCGAGGAGATGCCGGCGCTCGACGAACTCCAGGCCGAATTCGGCGGCGATCAGTTCGAGGTCGTCGCGGTCAACATCGACACCCGCAATCTCGACCGCCCCCGCGCCTGGCTCCAGGAGCACGGCATCGACCAGCTCGCCTATTACGCCGAGAACGACGGCCGGCTGCTCCAGACTCTGCAGCGCTCCGGCCACGTGGTCGGGCTGCCCACCACGATCCTCTTCGCCGAGAACAATTGCGAGCTCGCCGTGCTGAAGGGCCCGGCGCACTGGTCCAGCGAAGACGCCTTCGCCTTCATTCGCACCTCGCTTGCGCGTTGAGGGGCGCTTTTTTCGCGAAATGCGGTTATGACGCCGCGTGTGAAACCGAGATCCCAACCACCCCATGCGTACGTCCGACTGCGAAATTCTCATCCTGCCGAGCCACGGCCCGCTGCATCCCGATTTCTGGCTGACCCGCTGGGCGCGGCAGCTGCCCACGGCGCGCATCGTGGCGCATGACGATCCCGGCGCGCCCGATCCGGATGCACATGTGGCCGCCCTGCTCGATGAAATCGCCCGCTCGGTGAAGCCCGTCGTGCTCGTCGGGCACGGGCTCGGCGCGGTGACGATCGCGCGGGCGGTGCAGGCCGCCCCGGACGCCATGGCGCGGGTCAGCGGAGCCTATTTCGTCGCCGCCCCCGATGTCGAGGCCGCAGGCACGCCCGCCCCCATGCAGCCCTTCGCGCCGATGCCGCTCGCGAGGCTGCCCTTCCCGAGCGCCCTCATCGCCAGCCGCACGGATCCGCATTGCGACTACGCCCGCGCCGAGGAATTTGCAGATGCATGGGGCTCGACGATCGCGGATGCGGGCGAATCAGGCCATATCGACCAGGAGGCAGGCTTCGGCCCCTGGCCCGAAGGCCTGATGCGGTTTGCGGCGTTGCTGAAGGCGCTGCCGAGCGTGCACTGAGGGTCACCCCTTCTCGCGCGCACCGAAGATCGCGCTGCCGACGCGCACATGCGTCGCCCCGAGCTGGATCGCCGCCTCGAAATCGGCGCTCATCCCGATCGACAGCGCGTGCAGGTGGTTGCGCTTTGCGATCTCGCCGAGGAACGCGAAATGGGGAGAGGGCGGCTCGTCGAAGGGCGGGATGCACATCAGCCCCTCCACCTCGAGGCCATATTCTTCGCGGCAGGCGGTGAGGAAAGTGTCGACTTCGGCGGGAGCGACGCCGCCCTTCTGCTCCTCCTCGCCCGTATTCACCTGCACGAACAGCCGCGGCACGCGCGCCCCGGCCTCGCGCGCCTTCGCAATCTCCTTCGAGAGCGCCTTGGCGAGCGAAATCCGGTCGAGGCTCTGGATCACGTCGAAGAGCGCCACCGCCTCCCGCGCCTTGTTGGATTGCAGCGGCCCGATCAGATGCAGCTCGACATCCGGGAAGCGCTCGCGAAGCGCCGGCCACTTGCCCATGCTCTCCTGCACGTAGTTCTCGCCGAAGACCCGCTGCCCGGCCTCCAGTGCGGGAAGGATCGATTCGGCCGGGAAGGTCTTGGAGACGGCAATCAGCGTGATCCTGCCCGGGTCACGCCCGCAGTCATGGGCCGCCCGCGCGATCGCAGCGCGGGTCTCTTCAAGGCGGGTGACGATCGCCTCATGGTCGGCGGTATCGATCTGTACGCTCATGGCAACGTGACCTCATTTTTCGACCGCGACGGCCCGGGGCGCGGCCTCGGGCGTTGACCCCGGGGCGCAATCGTGTCCTAGTCCGCCGACGTCAAGCGGCGCAAGCTGCGTTTCCCCAACTTATACCGATCAGGTTTTAAATCGAGCCCGCAATGAAGGCCGAGCGCTACAATCCCAAAGACTCCGAACCCCGTTGGCAGCGCGCGTGGAATGATCTCGATCTGTTCCGCACCCCCAACGACGATCCCCGTCCGAAGTATTATGTTCTTGAGATGTTCCCGTATCCATCCGGGCGCATCCATATGGGGCATGTGCGCAACTACACGATGGGCGACGTGGTCGCGCGCTACAAGCGCGCCAAGGGCTTCAACGTCCTGCACCCCATGGGCTGGGACGCGTTCGGCATGCCGGCGGAAAACGCCGCGATGCAGAACAAGGTCCACCCCAAGGAGTGGACCTATTCGAACATCGCCACCATGCGCGACCAGCTCAAGTCCATGGGCCTCTCCCTCGACTGGAGCCGCGAGATCGCGACCTGCGATCCGAGCTACTACAAGCACCAGCAGGCCATGTTCCTGGCCTTCCTGGAGGCCGGGCTCGTCACGCGCAAGACGGCGAAGGTCAACTGGGATCCGGTCGATCAGACCGTGCTCGCCAACGAGCAGGTGATCGACGGCTGCGGCTGGCGCTCCGGCGCGCCCGTCGAGCAGCGCGAGCTGACCCAGTGGTTCTTCAAGATCACCGACTTCGCACAGGATCTCCTCGACCAGCTCGACAAGCTCGACCGCTGGCCCGAGAAGGTGCGCCTGATGCAGCGCAACTGGATCGGCCGCTCTGAAGGCCTCGCGATACGCTTCGCGCTGGAAGCCGCCACCGCGCCGGTCGACACGCAAGAGCTCGAGATCTTCACGACCCGCCCCGATACGCTCTTCGGCGCGAAGTTCATGGCGGTCGCCCCCGATCACCCGCTCGCCCGCAAGGCTGCGGAGACCAACCCGGAGCTCGCGGCCTTCATCGACGAATGCAAGCGCATGGGCACCTCGGCGGAAGCGATCGAGACGGCGGAAAAGCTCGGCTTCGACACCGGCATCCGCGCCGTGCATCCCCTCGATTCGTCCTGGACGCTGCCTGTCTATGTGGCGAACTTCATCCTGATGGAATACGGCACGGGCGCGATCTTCGGCTGCCCGGCGCATGACCAGCGCGATCTCGATTTCGTCAACAAGTACGGGCTCGGCAACATCCCCGTCGTCGCGCCCGAGGGCACGGAGCCTGCGAGCTTCACTGTCGCGGACGAGGCTTATACGGGCGAGGGGCGGATGATCAATTCGCGCTTCCTCGACGGCATGTCCATCGACGAGGCCAAGGAGGAAGTCGCCTCGCGTCTCGAGATGGAGAGCCGCAACGGCAATCCCGTCGCCGAGCGCAAGGTCAATTTCCGCCTGCGCGACTGGGGCATTTCGCGCCAGCGCTACTGGGGCTGCCCGATCCCGGTGATCCACTGCGATTCGTGCGGCGTCGTCCCCGTGCCGCAGGATCAGCTGCCTGTCGTGCTTCCCGACGACATCACCTTCGACATTCCGGGCAACCCGCTCGATCGCCACGCCACCTGGAAGAAGGTCTGCTGCCCGAAATGCGGCGCGGATGCACGTCGCGAGACGGATACGATGGATACCTTCGTCGATTCGTCCTGGTACTTCGCCCGCTTCACCGATCCATCCCTGACCGATCAGGCGACGGAGAAGGCGACAGCTGATTCCTGGCTCCCCGTCGATCAGTATATCGGAGGCATCGAGCACGCGATCCTGCATCTGCTTTATTCCCGCTTCTTCACCCGCGCCATGCGCGAGGTCGGGCTGGTGGGAATCGACGAGCCCTTCGCCGGCCTGTTCACGCAGGGCATGGTGGTTCACGAGACCTACAAGGATTCGTCTGGCGCGTGGGTGCAGCCCAACGAGGTTCGCATCGAATCGGTTGAGGGCGGCCGGCGCGCGTTTCACGTGAAAACAAATGCGGATGTCGCCATCGGCTCGATTGAGAAGATGTCGAAATCCAAGAAGAACGTCGTCGATCCCGACGACATCATCGCCTCGTACGGAGCCGACACCGCCCGCTGGTTCATGCTGTCGGATTCACCGCCCGAGCGCGACGTGATCTGGACCGAAGAGGGCGTCCAAGGCGCGTATCGCTTCGTGCAACGCATCTGGCGTCTCGTCAAGGAAACGGCCATCGCGAGCACGGATGCGCCCCGCCCGGCATCCTTCGGCCAGACAGCGGGAGGTCTGCGCAAGGCGACGCACCGGACGCTTGCGGCAGTCGAGGATGCAGTGGAGAACCTGCGCTTCAACGTGGCGGTGGCCAAGATCTACGAGCTCGCCAATGCCATCAGCGCCAGCTCAGGCACACGCGATGCGGACGATGCCGGCATGGAGTGGGCGCGCCGCGAGGCGCTCCAGGTGCTCGTCCAGCTCGTCGCGCCGATGATGCCGCATCTCGCGGAAGAATGCTGGCGCAGCCTCGGTTTCGAGGGTCTAGCGGCGCAGGCCGCCTGGCCCGCCGTCGAGGCGGATCTCCTCGTCGAGGACACGATTACGCTTCCGGTGCAGGTCAACGGCAAGCGGCGCGCGGAGATCACTGTCGCCAAGGACGCCGACGCCAGGACGATCGAGGACGCCGTTCTTGCGCTCGAGGCGGTTCAGCGCTCCACCGAGGGCCGCCCGATCAGGAAGATCATCGTCGTTCCACAGAGGATCGTGAATGTCGTTGCATAAGCTGCTCAACCGTCGCACCGCGTCGCTCGCCCTCACCGCAACCCTCCTCCTCGGCGTCACCGGTTGCTTCCGGCCCGTCTACGGTCCAACGGCAAGCGGGGCGCCTGTCGAGACCGTCCTCGCAGCAATCGACGTCGGCGCGATCAGCGTATCGCCGGCACGTCAGGAGTTCGGCCACACCTTGCGCAGCGAACTCGTCTTCGCTCTCGACGGTTCAGGAACGAACTCGACGGCTAAGCGGTACCTCCTCACAGCAACGGTCACCGATCGACTGCAGAATCCGCTCGTCAGCTCCGCCACCGGACGGGCAGCGACCGGAACAATCATAGCGACTGCGCGCTGGCAGGTTGTCGAAATTGCAAGCGGCGAGACCGTGCTCTCCGGCTCCGCAAACGGCGCCGCCAGCTACGATCGAACGATCCAGCGATTGGCGTCCCTCCGCGCGCAGCGCGATGCGGAAATGCGACTGGCCAAGCTGCTTTCGGAACAGATCACCGGGCGGATTGCCATCGACATTCACGCGGCACGCCGGGCACTCTGATGGTCGCCGTCAAGGCCTCCGACGTCGTACGCACGCTCCAACGTCCCGATCCGAAAGCGACCGTCATTCTTTTTTACGGCCCTGACACCGGACTCGCTGCAGAGCGAGCAAGGGCGCTCGCCGAGGCGGCCGTTGCCGATCCGGCCGATCCGTTCCTTCTGGTAAAGCTTGACGGAGACGCTCTTGCAGCCGATCCCGCCCGACTGGCCGACGAGGCCGGCACGATCGGCATGTTCGGCGGGCGTCGAGCGGTTTGGGTGCGGGCTTCGTCCAAGAACCTGGCGCCTGCGGTCGATGCCGCACTAGCCGCTGAAACAGGCGATACCCTCATCATTGTCGAGGCGGGCGACCTCGCAAAGACAGCGCCGCTCCGGAGCCTCTGCGAACGTTCGCCGCGCGCTCTGGCTATCCCGTGTTACGCGGATGAACAGCGGGACCTCGGACAGGTTGTTGAAGATTCGTTCCGTGCGGCCGGCGTTTCTGTTTCACGTGAAACGAAGGCGGCCCTAGTGGAGGGACTCGGCGCCAACCGCCTCGCAACACGATCCGAGATCGACAAGATCCTGCTCTACGCCCACGGGACGAGCGAGATCACGATGGACGATCTCGAAGCGGTCATGAGCGACGTCTCCGCCTTGCGGAGCGACATGGTTGTGGATGCCGCTTTCGCCGGCGACACCGCCGCAGCGGATGACGCGTTTCAGCGCCTTCTGCGCGAAGGTACTCATGCCCCAATTATTCTCGGGGCACTTCTTCGCCACGCACTCGGCCTGCTGCCGCTGACGATCGATGTCGAGGCCGGAAGACCGGCGTCGAGCGTCATCGAGACATGGCGCGGATTGCACTTCAAACGGAAAGGCATCGTGCAGCAACACCTTGCCGCCTTTACTCCTGCCGGCTTGCGGTCGCTAATCGAGCGGCTTCAGTCCGCCATCCTAGACACGCGACGCATGCCGGCAATGACAGAAACCGTCGCGGCGCGGGCCATTCTGGAGATCGCGACCCGAGCCAAAGCGCGCCGACGCTGAGCGACGGCGATCTCGAAGCAAGAGCAGAATAGGCTTCGCCTACGTCCCGGAAGAATCCCGCAGCCGCCGGCAAAGCGCGTCCAACTGATCCAGCGAGCCGTATTTGATGCGCAGATCGCCACCGCGTCCCTTGTGGTCGATGCTGACTGTCAAGCCCAGTACATCCTCGAGCGCCTGCTCAAGGGCGCGCGTATCGGGATCCTTGTCCCGAACCTTCCGCGTTAGGACAGGCGTCTCCTCCTGCTCGCCCGCATCCTCTCGCGCCAGCCGCTCGACATCCCGAACGTTCAGACCCTTTTCTATTATACGCCGCGCTACAGAATCCGGATCCTTCACAGACAGAAGCGCCCGCGCATGACCTGCGGAAAGCTCGCCGCTTTCCAGCATGCCGCGGACGGTATCCGGCAGTTTCAGCAGGCGCAGCGTATTCGCCACGTGGCTGCGGCTCTTGCCGATGATCGTGGCGAGATCCGTCTGTGTATAGGTGAATTCGGCGATCAGGCGCTCGTAACCTGCGGCTTCTTCGATCGGGTTGAGATCCGCCCGCTGCACGTTTTCGACGATCGCCAGCTCCAGCGAGGTACGGTCATCCGCTTCGATGACGACAATCGGCACGTCGTGGAGTCCAGCACGCTGCGCCGCGCGCCACCGCCGCTCGCCGGCAATAATCTCGAAGGCATCTGCGAGATTTGGAAGCGAGCGAACCACGATTGGCTGGATGATCCCGCGTTCACGAATCGAGTTCGCCAGATCGTCCAATTCAGCATCCGCAAAGGCCTTGCGCGGATTGCGGGGATTGGGCCGCAGGAACTCGACCGGAATGCGGCGTTGTCGCGTGCCACGCTCGCCGACCTCCATCTCGTCGCCCACGTCTCCGATCAGGGCCGCGAGCCCACGTCCCAATCGCGCGCGCTGCGCATCATCCGCCATGTCTCGTTCTCCCCGTGAGCGAAGGCGTTACGCTGCCTTCAGGCTCCGTTCCCGCTGAATTACCTCGGAAGCCAGTCGCAGATAAGCCTGAGAGCCGGCGCATTTCAAATCGTAGAGCAGAACGGGCTTACCGTGCGAAGGCGCTTCGGAAACGCGGACATTCCGAGGAATCATTGTCTCGTAGACCTTCGACCCCATGAACTCTCGAACATCCGCGACCACCTGGCCGGAGAGATTGTTGCGCGGATCGAACATCGTCAGCACCACTCCGTGAATCGACAGGCGCGGGTTGAGGCTAACGCGCACCTGATCGACCGTCTTGATCAGCTGGCTCAGCCCTTCCAACGCAAAGAACTCGCACTGCAGAGGCACCAAAACGGCGTCCGCCGCCGCAAGCGCGTTGATCGTCAGAAGATTCAGAGAGGGCGGACAATCGATCAGGATATATGTGAACGGCTCGTTCCGAAGATGATCGCCGAGCGCCAGCCCGTCGATCGCCAGGCGCAGCCGGTGCGATCGATTACGTTCTCGTGCAATTTCGAGCTCCAGCCCGAGCAGGTCAAGCGTGGAGGGCGCAACATGCAACCGGGGTACAGCCGTCTCGACGATAGCGGAGCGTAGATCCGTCTCGCCGGTCAGCACGTGGTACGTCGAAGTGCGCCGCATCTTCCGATCGATCCCGAGCCCCGTGGACGCATTTCCCTGCGGATCGAGATCCAGGATGAGAACCTTTTCGCCGATGGCGGCAAGCGCCGTCCCGAGGTTGATCGCGGTCGTCGTCTTGCCGACGCCGCCTTTCTGGTTCGCAAGCGCAAGCACTCGGGGCCGGGACGTGCGGTTGCCCATGAACTCCCCCATTGCGGGCTTATCCGCGGCGGGCGTCTTTTCGACAGTGTCGGTGGTCATGACAGGGTCATCTCGCAGGTTGCGCCTTCTCGAGGCTCCCGATCCGCAGAATCTGGCCGCGCGGATCGGTGCGGCTCGGAAACGTCTCAACGTCGAACTTCCAGGATTCGCGGGCCTCGGTCAATTCCCCCAAAGCGTTGTCACCCTTGGGAAAGAGACCCTGTACGCCAGTTGTCAACAGGGGAGATGTCCAATCGAGCAATTGCGAAAGCGGCGCGAGCGCCCGCGCCGTGACCACATCGACCTTCTCCTGAAAGGATGTGATTATACTCTCGATCCGGGCGTTGTGTACGGTGACAGGCGCTCCGGTAAGCCGTGCTGCGTGCCGAATGAAACTACACTTTCGGCCGTTGCTCTCGACGCAATGGACCCGGGCGCCCTCGCGGTCGCGGAGAACGATTGCGATGACGAGGCCTGGAAAGCCCGCACCTGAACCCAGATCAAGCCAAGTCCTGGCGTCGGGCAAAAGAGCGACAAGTTGAAGCGAATCGGCGATGTGGCGCGACCAGACCGTTTCGAGCGTTCCGGGTCCCACCAGGTTCTTCGCCTTCTGCCAACGGTGGAGTTCGGCGACGAGCGTGTCGAGCCGCTCCCGTGTTTCACGTGAAACGTTGAAGCCAGCAAGGGCCGCGTCGGCAGCTTCCTGATCCTGCTGCATGCGCATCATCACTCAGCCGCGTCCGCGCGGCCGGCCGCCCCCGACCGCCGGGCGCGACGCGCGTGCCCCGCGAGGAGGGTGATCGCCGCCGGTGTCATTCCCTCGATCCGCGCCGCCTGACCTAAAGTCTGCGGCTGTACCCTGGTAAGCTTGGCCTTGATCTCGTTCGACAACCCTTGCAGCGATCCGAAATCCAGGTCCCCCGCCAGCATGACGGCTTCGTCCCGCCGGTAAGCAGCAATGTCCGCAGCCTGCCTGTCGAGATAGACTGCATAAGTCGCATCGGTTCGCAGGCGGTCAATGATGCGAGGGGCGAATGCAGCGAGATCCGGCCAGATCGCCCGAAGCTGCCCCCACGAGACATTCGGGTAGGACAGCAACTGAAAGGCAGTTCGCCGAACGCCATCCGCATTGAGGGAAACATCGTGGCGTGCCGCTTCCTGCGGCGTCAGGCTGCGTGAATCCAGAATCGTCCGCGCCGCTACGAGCTCAGCCTGCGAGGCCGAGAAGCGGGCGGCGCGCAACGGGCCAATGCATCCGATCGCGTTGCCCCGGGGCGTTAGCCGCTCGTCGGCGTTATCCACGCGGAGGCTGAGGCGGTATTCCGAGCGGGAAGTGAACATGCGATACGGCTCGCTGACGCCGCGCGTCACGAGGTCGTCGATCAAGACCCCGATATACGATTCCGCGCGGTCGAAGACGACGCCGTCGGCGCCGCCCGCTCGAAGCGCGGCATTCACACCCGCCGCCAGCCCTTGAGCAGCCGCCTCTTCATATCCGGTGGTCCCGTTGATCTGCCCAGCGAGGAATAGACCATTGATCTGGCGCGTCTCGAGTGTTGCATTCAGATTGCGCGGATCGACGTAGTCGTATTCGATGGCATAGCCTGGACGAACCATCCGGGCGCGTTCCAGGCCCGGTATTGCCGCGAGAATCTCCGACTGCACTTCCTCGGGAAGGGACGTGGAGATCCCATTCGGATAGACGGTCGTGTCGTCGAGCCCCTCAGGCTCGAGGAAGATCTGATGGCCGTCCCTGTCGCCGAAGCGGACGACCTTGTCCTCTATGGAGGGGCAGTAGCGCGGACCCGTGCTTTGGATATCGCCCGAATACATCGGCGAACGGCGCAGATTCGCGCGAATGACGTCGTGCACGCGCGGCGTCGTTCTCGTTACGCCGCAGGAAACTTGCGCCGTGGTGATACGCTCGGTCAGCGTCGAAAAGGGAACGGGCTCGTCGTCTGCGTCCTGGCGCTCGACACCGCTCCAGTCGATCGTCCGGCCATCTAGTCGCGGCGGTGTTCCCGTCTTGAGCCGGCCGAGGGTGAAGCCGAAACGCTCCAATGTCCGCGACAGGCCAAGCGCCGGATTCTCCCCAGCGCGTCCAGCCGGAATCTTCACCTCGCCGATATGGATCAACCCGCGCAGGAACGTACCGGTCGTGATCACGATTGCGCCTGCTTGAAGCTCACGCCCATCGGCAAGCATAAGGGCAGTGACCCGCCCCTCGGAAACCACGATGTCGTGCGCCTCTCCCTCGATCACAGTCAGGCCCGACAGCGCAGTGATTTCCGCCTGCATTGCCCGGGCATAAAGCCTCCGATCCGCCTGCGTACGCGGACCGCGGACTGCGGGCCCCTTGCGTCGGTTGAGGAGGCGGAACTGGATGCCGGCACGATCGGCGACGCGGCCCATCAGTCCATCAAGGGCATCGACCTCGCGCACGAGATGCCCTTTGCCGAGACCGCCGATTGCCGGATTGCAGGACATTGCGCCGATGGTGTCGCGCCGATGCGTTACGAGAGCCGTGCGGGCACCCATCCGTGCTGCGGCAGCCGCAGCCTCGGTACCGGCGTGTCCGCCGCCGATTACGATGACGTCGTATCCCTGCATCTCAAACCTCGCTTAAGGCTGGAGATACGCGGATTCGCGCGGAACGTCAAAGGAACTTGTGCGCGCACGGCTGTTTCACGTGAAACAAAGCTACTTGCCGATGCAGAAGGCCGAGAACAGTTGATCGAGTACATCCTCGACATCGATCCGGCCACTGATTCGGCCGATCGCGCGGGCACCGAGCCTGATGTCCTCCGCCAGCAGCTCGGTTTCCAGTTGCTCCATTCCGCGCCCGATTGCCTGATACGCAGCGTCGAGCGCGATCCGGTGGCGTTCCCGCGTGATAATCGCGTCGCCGCCACCGAGCTCGACTGCAGCTCGCGCCGCGATCAGATCGAGCAGCGCAGCCATGCCTTCGCCGGTATGGACCGACAAGGCAATGTCGCAGGTTGAAGCCTCTCGCTTGCATAGGTCCGATTTCGTCACGACGTGGATGCGCCGAGCAAGGTCAATCGGCGGCGGTGACGGTTCGTCGCTCGGATCGAGCCAAACCACGAGGTCTGCACTGTCGATCCGCCCCTGCGCGCGCAGGACTCCCTCGACCTCGATCGCATCGACGCTGTCGCGGATACCGGCGGTATCGGCAAAGATCACGGGTAACCCTGCGAGATCGCAGCGCACCTCGATCACGTCGCGCGTTGTCCCTGCTATCGGTGATACGATCGCGACGTCTCTGCGAGCGAGCGCGTTGAGGAGTGTCGACTTCCCGGCGTTTGGCGGGCCCGCGAGCACGACGTGATATCCCTCGCGCAATCGCTCGCCGCGGCCGGCATCCGCGAGCTGTGCGCCGATCTCAACTTGGATCCTCGCTGCGATTTCGCGGGCCTGCGCTTCGAGCGTATCCGGCACATCACCTTCATCGGCGAAATCAAGCGCCGCTTCGAGGAGCGCCTGGGCCTTGATCAGGCTATCCCGCCAGGCCTCAGCGAGCGCGCCCAAACCGCCCTCCAACTGCCGCAAGGCCTGTCGGCGCTGGCTCTCGGTCTCCGCGTCGATGAGATCGGCCAACCCCTCCACCTCTGAGAGATCCATGCGCCCGTTGAGGAAGGCGCGGCGGGTGAACTCGCCGGCTTCCGCGGCCCGACATCCGGGATAGCCGCCGAGGGCGCTCAGCACGGCCTGGCGAACCGCGAGACCACCATGGATCTGCAATTCGGCCTGATCTTCGCCGGTGAAGGAATGAGGGGCAGGAAAGAAGACGACCAGGGCCTGATCGAGGACCGCCCCCGTCGCCGGATCGACCAGCCGGCGGAGGCTCATCCGACGCGCTTCCGGAACCCCGCCCGCGATCTCCTGCAACACCCTGCGCGTTCCGGAACCGGAGAGGCGGATCACAGCGACAGCGGCGCGGCCGAAGCCCGAAGCCGGGGCGAAGATCGTATCCGTCTCGCTTTCCGGAACCGACATCGCTCTCTCTCGCAAATGACGGCGGGGGCCAGCCCCCGCCGCACACTCAGTCATGTCATCAGCGCGGCAGGCGCTGTCAGGTGTTCATCGAATCGAAGAAATCGTCGTTCGATTTCGTCGCCCGCAGCTTGTCGAGCAGGAACTCGATGGCATCGACAGTGCCCATCGGGTTGAGGATGCGGCGCAGGACATACATTTTCTTGAGCACGTCCGGCGGCACGAGGAGCTCTTCCTTGCGGGTGCCGGAGCGCGTGATGTCGAGCGCGGGGAAGGTACGCTTGTCGGCCACCTTGCGATCCAGGATGATTTCCGAATTGCCCGTACCCTTGAACTCCTCGAAGATCACCTCGTCCATGCGCGACCCCGTATCGATCAGCGCGGTTGCAATGATCGTCAGCGAGCCGCCCTCCTCGATATTGCGCGCGGCGCCGAAAAATCGCTTGGGGCGCTGAAGCGCGTTGGCATCGACACCACCAGTCAGCACCTTGCCGGATGAGGGCACGACGGTGTTGTAGGCGCGGCCGAGGCGAGTGATCGAATCGAGCAGGATGACGACGTCGCGACCGTGCTCGACGAGGCGCTTGGCCTTCTCGATGACCATCTCGGCGACCTGCACGTGACGCACGGCCGGCTCGTCGAAAGTGGAGGCCACGACCTCGCCCTTCACCGAGCGCTGCATGTCGGTGACTTCCTCGGGGCGCTCGTCGATCAGAAGGACGATGAGATAGCATTCGGGATGATTCGTCGTGATCGACTGCGCCACGTTCTGCAGCAGGACGGTCTTGCCGGTCCGCGGCGGGGCGACGATCAGGCCGCGCTGGCCCTTGCCGATCGGCGAGACGATATCGATGATTCGCGCCGAGTAGTCCTTTTTCGTTGGATCCGCGATTTCGAGCTTCAGGCGCTGCTCCGGGTAGAGGGGCGTCAGATTGTCGAAATGCACCTTATGGCGGATCTTCTCGGGATCCTCGAAATTGACCGTGTTCACCTTCAGCAGGGCGAAGTACCGCTCGCCCTCCTTGGGGCCGCGAATCGGGCCCTCGACCGTATCGCCGGTGCGCAGGCCGAAGCGGCGGATCTGCGAAGGAGAGATGTAGATATCGTCGGGACCGGGCAAGTAGTTCGATTCGGAAGACCGGAGAAATCCGAACCCGTCCTGAAGAACTTCGACAACGCCCTCGCCGATAATCTCGACTTCGTTGGTCGCCAATTGTTTTAAGATGGCAAACATCAGCTCCTGACGGCGCATCGTGCTGGCGTTCTCGACTTCGAGTTCTTCAGCGAACGACGTGAGTTCAGTCGCGGACTTGGACTTCAGGTCCTGTAGTTTAATTTCCCTCATCGGGGAACACTCTCAATTTTGTTCGTGGAAAAGACAGGGAAGCGCCCGTGAGCGCGAGACAGGTTTCTTTTTTGAAGCCGCGGATCGCAAGGCCCGGTGACGGGTATGCAAATCGCGCGTGTCCTGTCTTGGGAGGAAGGTAACGGCTGCTTACATGGTTTTTCGGCTAGGCTCAAGCACTAACATCTGATCACGAAAAAGGTTTCAATATTACGAAGAAAACAATGCCGAGCATCAGAAGCGTCGGGACCTCGTTGAAGATGCGGAAGAAACGCGCAGGGCGGGTGTTGGCGTCCGCCGCGAAATTCTTCACCGCCCTCGCCAGGTAGACGTGGCTCACGAGGAGCCCAACGACCAGCAACGTCTTGCCGTGCAGCCAGCCCGACGTCCACCACCCGGCCATCCAGCCGAGCGTGACGCCGGTGGCGACGCTGACGATCATCGCCGGCGTCATGATCGCCTTGAGCAACCGGCGCTCCATCACCTTGAAGGTCTCGGACTGCACCGAGCCGGTTTCGGCCGCGCAATGGTAGACGAACAGGCGCGGCAGGTAGAGCAGGCCTGCCATCCAAGCGATGATGGCCACGACATGCAGCCATTTCAGCCAGAGATACGGATCGGTCATCGCCGACTACGCTCCGCGAACGCGCGCGAGCATCGTCTCGACATGGGCGATCGGGGTCTGGGGCAGGATGCCGTGGCCGAGGTTGAAGATATGCGGCCGCCCCCGCGTCGCCTCCAGCACCCCGTCGATACCCCTGAGCAGTCCGTCACCGCCCGCGACGAGCGCCAGCGGGTCGAGATTGCCCTGGGTCGGGAGATCGTGTGGGATGCGGGGCAGGGTCCGTGCGAGATCCAGCGACCAGTCGAGAGCGATGGCGTCGGAGATGCCCGCCTCGATGATCCGCTCGAGGTTGGGGCCGCCGCCACGCACGAAGACGATCGCCTTCGCATGCGGGCGCTTCGACTTGAGCCCACGCACGATCCGGCCGATGGGCTCCAGCGACAGCGGCTCGAAGAGCGCGGCCGAAAGTGCCGAACCAAAGCTCTCGAAGATCTGCACGGCGTCCGCGCCGGCATCGACCTGCGCCACGAGATAATCAATCGAGGTCTCGACGAGCTTGTCGATCAGCGCCTTCATGAAATCCGGGTCCGCATAGGCGGCGAGGCGGGCAGGGGCCTGATCGGGCGTGCTCTTGCCGGCGATCATGTAGCTCGCCACGGTCCAGGGCGCTCCGCAGAAGCCGAGAAGGGTTGTCTCTGCCGGGAGTTCACGGCGCAGGCGGCGCAGCGTTTCGAAGACGGGAGCCAGATGCTCCAAAGGATCCTTCTCGCCGAGCTTCCTGATATCCTCGATGGTGGCAACCGGGTCCAGTCGCGGGCCTTCGCCTTCCGCGAACCAGACGTTCTGGCCAAGGGCGTGCGGGATGACGAGGATATCGGAGAACATGATGGCGGCGTCGAAGCCGAAGCGCCTGATCGGTTGCAGAGTCACTTCGACGGCGAAATCGGGGTTGTAGCAGAGTTCGAGGAAGCCGCCCGCAGTGGCGCGAACCTCGCGATATTCCGGCAGATAGCGCCCCGCCTGTCGCATCAACCAGATCGGTGGTGGCCATATCGCTTCGCCCTGGAGGACTTGCATCAGTTTCTTGTTTGACGTTTTTGCAGTCACTCCGGCTTCTCCCAGCGAGTTATCCAACCTACCTGATCTAAACATATTTGAATCCAAGAATCTTATTCTCTTTTTATTGGGGGGAGGGAAAAGGGGAGTCGCAAGATCATCCACATGCGGTCCACAGGGCGGATGGTCGCCGGGACGGTGCAATTCGGGACGATGCCGGGAGGCGGGACGTTTAGATTCTCGAAACCTTAACAGACCGTTAACGGACGTGCTGGACCGGATGGCGCGATACGCGACAATCCGACTCACCCGATTCTCACACGAGGCCGGATTCGCCTTCCCCGGAATCGCAAATGTTGACGAGCGCCCCCACTCCTCCCCAGGCAAGAGGCTGGACCCGGAGCGGCGAGCGCTTTATCCACAATGATCGACGCTCTAAACGCGGGATGGTTCCGGTGGGTCGCAGCTTTTTTCATCTCCATCTCGTCTCCGATTCGACCGGCGAGACCCTGATCACCGTCGCGCGGGCGGCGGCTGCGCAGTACGAGGGCGTCTCCGCCATCGAGCACGTCTATCCGCTGGTGCGCTCCTCGACCCAGCTGGAGCGGGTGATCTCCGAGATCGAGGCGGCTCCGGGGATCGTGCTGTATACGCTCGTCGAGAGCGAGTTGTCGGTGCGGCTGGAAGAGGCATGCCGGGAGACGAGTTCGCCGGCGCTTTCGGTGCTGTCGCCGGTGCACAGCCTGCTGCAGGCCTATCTCGGTACGGCCTCGACGGCGCGGCCGGGCGCTCAGCACATGCTCAACGCGGAGTATTTCAAGCGCATCGACGCCATGAACTTCACGCTGATGCACGATGACGGCCAGCTGCCCGACGATATCGAGGAGGCGGACGTGCTGCTTCTCGGCGTCAGCCGCACCTCGAAGACGCCGACTGCGATCTATCTTGCCAATCGCGGCCTCAAGACGGCCAATATCCCGCTCGTGCCCGGCATCCCCCTCGCGCCGCACATCGAGGCGGCGAGGAAGCCGCTCAAGGTCGGGCTCATCGCCTCGGCGGAACGCATCGTGCAGATCCGCGAGAACCGGATCTTGAGCTTGAACGCCTCCGAGAACACCGACTATACCGACCGCGACAGCGTCGCCGAGGAGCTGGCCTTTTCCCGCAGGCTGTTTGCGAAGAACCGCTGGCCCGTGATCGACGTGACGCGGCGTTCGATCGAGGAGACGGCTGCGGCGATTCTCGACCATTACCGCGAGCACCGCCTGAAATTCATAGCGACCTGATGGCGACCTGATCCGATGCAGCATTCGCTCTGGCGCGATCCCGCGCCCCTGATCCTCGCTTCCACCAGCACTACTCGCCGCGAACTGCTCGCGAGCGCCGGCCTCGCCTGCGAGGCGATTGCTCCGGATGTGGACGAGCGTGCGATCGAGGCGCAATGCCGCGACCGTGGTGCGGCTCCGGAAGAGATCGCGATTGCTCTGGCGCGCGCCAAGGCGCTGAATGTGAGCGCGCGACGACCGGATTCGCTGGTGATTGGGGCCGATCAAGTCCTCGCTTGCGAGGGTACGTTGTTCCACAAGCCGCAATCGCGCGACGATGCCGAGCGCCAGATCGCGCAGCTGAGCGGGAACGTGCATCATCTGCATGCCGGCGTGGCGATCGCGCGGGGCGGCGAAGTCGTCGCGGCTTTCTGCGATACCGCCACGATGAGCATGCGGGCGCTGACGGGCGATGAAATCCGGCTCTATCTCGCGCTCGCAGGCGACAGCGCGATGTGGAGCGTGGGTGCCTATCGCCTCGAGGGCGCGGGCATTCATCTCTTCGAACGAGTCGACGGCGCTCATTCGACCGTGCTCGGCCTGCCCCTCCTGCCGCTCCTCTCCCATCTGCGCCGCCTCGGCGCTCTCAGCCTGTAAGAGACCAACATGACGCTGCGCGCCTTCGTCGTCGGCCACCCGATCGCCCATTCCCGCTCCCCCCTGCTGCACGGCTTCTGGCTGAAGCAACATGGGATCGACGGAACTTTCGAGCGCATCGACGTCACGCCCGAAGACTTCCCGGAATTCCTCGGCTCGCTCGAAGAACAGGGCTTCAGCGGCGGCTGCATCACGATACCGCACAAGGAGACGGCGTATCGCCTGGTGGCGCGCCGTACCGAGCGAGCCGAGCGGCTGCAGGCGGTGAATACCGTCTGGCTGGAGGATGGCGTCCTGCACGGGGACAACACCGATGTGATCGGTTTCATCGAGAATCTCGACGTTATGCTGGGTGCCGACTGGCCGGCGCTGCATCGCCGGGCCCTCGTGCTCGGTGCCGGCGGCGCGGCGCGCGCCGTGGTGGCGGGCCTGCTCGATCGTGGGCTGGAGCGGATCACGATCGCCAATCGCAGCATCGACAAGGCGCGCGAACTCGTCGCGTTCGACCCCCAGCGCATCGGCGTGATCGCGCTCGGCGAGGTGCCGGGCGCGCTCTCGCAGACCGATCTCCTCGTCAACACCACAGCGCTTGGCATGACCGGCAAGCCGCCGCTCGATATTGATCTGTCACCCTTGCCTGGGCATGCCGCCGTGTCCGACATCGTCTATGCGCCGCTGGAGACGGATATCCTGCGGCAGGCGCGGCAGCGGGGGCTGAAGACGGTGGACGGGCTCGGGATGCTGCTCTACCAGGGCGTTCCGGGCTTCGAACACTGGTACGGCGTCAGGCCGAAGGTGACGCCGGCGCTGCGAGCCCTCATCGAGGCGGATTTGGAGGGGCGTTCATGACCTTCGTCCTGGGGCTGACGGGTTCGATCGGGATGGGGAAATCGACGACGGCGGACATCTTTCGCCGCCTCGGTCATCCGGTCCACGATGCCGATGCCGAGGTTCACGCGCTCTATTCCGGAGCCGCAGCACCTTTGATCGAAGAAGCGTTTCCCGGAACCACGAAGGCTGGCGTCGTGGATCGCACGGCGCTGGGCAAGGCTGTCGTGGGCAATACGGAGGCGATGGCGCGGCTGGAAGCCATCGTGCATCCGCTCGTGCGCGAGAGCCGCGACGCCTTCATTGCGAAGGCCGAGCGGGAGCGCGCGCCTGTCGCGGTGCTCGACATCCCCCTGCTGCTGGAGACCGGCGGGGAGAAAGGCTGCGACGCGGTTCTCGTCGTCAGCGCGCCGGCGGAGGTCCAGCGCGAGCGGGTCATGGCGCGGCCGGGGATGACGCAGGAGCGGTTCGAAGCCTTGCGCGATCGGCAGATGCCGGATGCAGAAAAGCGGGCGCGGGCGCATTTCGTTGTGGACACGAGCCGCGGCAGGGCTGCCGCCGAGCACCAGGTGCGGGATATCCTGCGCGCGCTTGCCGGTCGCAGCGGACGTGTCCGATCCCGATCATGAGCCGGCAAAACTGAGAGGCTGCGGCTAATGCTTCGCGAAATCGTGCTCGACACGGAAACCACCGGGACGGATCACGCCGCCGGCGATCGCGTGATCGAGATCGGCTGCGTCGAGCTGATCAACCACATCCCGACCGGCGAGAGCTACCACGTCTACATCAACCCGCAGCGGGGGGTGTCCGCGGGAGCGCTCGCGGTGCATGGTCTCTCGGACGCGTTCCTAGCCGACAAGCCGGTCTTTTCTGCGATTGCCGACGCATTCGTATCCTTCATCGGCGATGCGCGCCTCGTCATCCACAACGCGCCCTTCGATGTCGGCTTCCTCAACGCCGAATTCGCGCGGACGGGCCATCCGCCGCTGCAGAACGAGCGGGTGCTGGATACGCTGAACATGGCCCGGCGCAAGCATCCCGGCTCACCGGCGAGCCTGGATGCCCTGTGCAGCCGCTACGGCATAGACAATACGCGCCGCACCAAGCACGGCGCGCTGCTCGACGCGGAAATCCTGGCGGAAGTCTATATCGAGCTGCTCGGTGGCAAGCAGACGGATCTCGGGCTCGCCGTGACCAATGCCCGCTCGATCGTGCTCGAGAGCGGTGTCGGCGCGCAGGCGCTCCGGGAGCGCAAGCCGGCCCCGTCGCGCCTCAGCGACGCCGAGCGCGAGGCGCATGCGGCCTTCATCGTCGGGCTCAAGGGTGAGCTCGTCTGGCGGGATTATCTCGCCGAGGGCTGATCCCTTCGCGGGCGATCGCGCGCCGGTTGCCGATATATTCCAGCGAAACAAAATCAAGCCGCCTTCACGTCAGCGAAGGCGGCTCGATCAAGGTTCGTCCGATTGGGTCGATCAAATACGTCAGGCGACGGGGTTTGCGCCCGGAGCGTTTTCCTGCGCGGCCGCCGCACGCTGGCGGTAGAGCGCGACGAAATCGATCGGATCGATGTAGAGCGGCGGGAAGCCGCCGTTGCGCACGGCCTCAGCGACGATCTGACGCGCGAAGGGGAAGAGCAGGCGCGGGCATTCGATCATGACGACCGGGTGAACCTGGTCCTGAGGGATATTGCGGACGCGGAAGACGCCGCAGAAGGTCAGCTCGAATGCGAAAAGCACGTCGTTGTCGGACTTCGCATTGCCCTCCAGCTTCAGCTCGACTTCGAAGTCGCTCTCGGCGATCTGCTTGGCGTTGACGTTGACCTGGATCGCGATTTGCGGCTGCTTCTGTTGCGGCGCAAGGGATTTCGGGGCGTTGGGGTTCTCGAAGGAGAAATCCTTCATGTACTGGGCGAGGGCGTTGAGCGAAGGGACGTTGGCCTCTTCCGCACCGTTGGTAGCCGGGGTATCCGCCATTTGAATTCTCCTGAATCTCGATATCGCTCGGCAGAGCGGGAGTGATCGCGCGTTGTTTCGGGATCCGCTGACGAGCGCGCTATCACGCTTCCGCGAGGCAAACAAGCTTGGGCCAACGTCTGAATGCGTTCATCATGAAAAGTGAACGTCCGACGCGCTTTTTTGTGCAGCTTGCCGCACGGGACGGTGGATGTTACGACCAGCATCCCCATATGGGGTGTTACAGCGGACCGTTTCGACGGTTATGGCGTTGACGATCATATCATTGATGTGGTTCGAACGCAGGAGCCAAGGCAAGACCGCCTCTTAATTACGGGAACCAGGCCGGATCGACGATGCAAGAGTCCTTCGACGTCACGACCCTCATATTTCTCGCGCTGGCGGTGTTCGTTATCTGGCGGCTCCGATCGGTACTGGGACAGAAGACCGGTCACGAGAAGCCGCCGCAGGATCCGTTCCGGCGTGAAGCGTCGCAGACCTCTCAGGCCGGCAAGCCTCGGGCGGGCGAGGACAACGTGGTCCGTCTCCCCGGCAGCCAGACGGGCGTCCTGACCGCGCCGGATCGCTGGAAGGGTATCACCGAGCCCGAAAGCCCCATCGCCAAGGGATTGGACGAGATCGTCGCCGTCGAGCCGGACTTCGATCCCCGTGGTTTCGTCGAGGGTTCGAAGATGGCCTACGAGATGATCGTCGGCGCTTTTGCGATCGGCGACCGGAAGACCTTGAAGGATCTCCTGTCGAAGGATGTCTACGAGGGCTTCGAGCAGGCGATCTCCGAGCGTGAAGCGCGCGGCGAGCGCGCCGAGACGACGTTCGTCGGCATCGAGAAGGCGCAGATCACCGGTGTGGACGTCACCAACCGCGTCGCCCAGATCACCGTGAAGATCGTATCCGAACTGATTACGGTCACCCGCGACGCGGAAGGCAATGTGGTCGATGGCAGCCCCGAGGCGGTCGTCGATGTCACCGACGTCTGGACCTTCGCCCGTACGCTCGGCAGCCGCGATCCCACATGGCACCTCGTCGCGACCGAAGCGGGGCAATGATCCGCGCTTCGGCGCGTATCTTCTGCGGAGTTGCGGTGCTCATGGCGACCCTTGGAGCACCTGTCGAGGTCGGAGCCCGCGAAATTGGCGGCGCCCGGCTCGAGCCATTGAGTTTCAAGAACCTCTCTGGCTGGGCCGAGGACGACCATGCCGCGGCGTTCGCTGTTTTTCTTTCCTCATGCCACGCAATCGTCGATGGCGCACCGGAATTGCGCCCTGCAGGCTCGACCGGCGAGCATCTGCTGGCCGTCTGTCGCGCGGCTCAATCCGGCGCGATCGGTGATCCGAAGGCCTTCTTCGAGAAGCATTTCGTCCCGCATGCGATAGCGACCGAATCCGGACAAGGGTTTCTTACCGGCTATTTCGAGCCGGAATACGAGGGATCGCTCGAACAGAGCGCAGACTACCCCGTCCCGCTCCTCGCCCGCCCGGACGATCTCGTCACCATCCCCGCAGGCGAGAGCCTCCCCGGCATCCCCGATCACCTCCAGGCGGCCGCCCGCACCGCTGAGGGCTATGCACCTTATCCCGATCGTGCCGCAATCGAGGACGGGGCGCTGGGCGAGCGGGCCCGGCCGATCCTGCATCTGCGCCACGCCTCCGAGGCCTTCATCATCCATGTCCAGGGCTCGTCGCGTATCCGACTGCCCGATGAAGGCGTCGTGCGGGTCGGTTATGCAGGGAGAAACGGGCATCCGTATACGTCGATCGGGCGCATCATCGTCGAGCAGGGAACGATCGAGCGCGACGAGATGAGCCTCGAGCGGCTTCTCGGCTGGCTCAAGGCCAATCCTGACGAAGCCCGCGACATCATGCGGCGCAACCAATCCTACATCTTCTTCACGATCCTCGACGAACTCGGCCCCGATGACGGCCCGATCGGCGGTGCCGGTATTTCCCTGACCCCGGGCCGCAGCCTCGCCGTCGATCGCCAGCTCTGGCGTTACGGCCTGCCGTTCTGGCTCGATGGAATGGTTCCCGATACCGACGGCGTCGAGCGACGCCTCCAGCGGCTGATGATCGCGCAGGATACGGGCTCTGCCATTGTCGGTCCGGCACGCGGCGATTTCTTCACCGGCACCGGGGAGAAGGCGGGGACGCAGGCCGGCCTGATCCGCCACCGCCCACGCTTCGTCGTCCTGCTGCCTCGGCCGCACGCCCTCGACGGAGGGTGATCGATGGCCCGGCGCAAGCGAACTCTCTCCTCCGAGGAGCAGCGCCTGTGGGAGCACGTTGCGCGCCATGTGAAGCCTCTTTCCGGGCGCCGCGCGAGACCGGAGCCGCCTGAAACCTCCGTCGCCCTTCCTCCCGCAGCGCCGCCGACGATCGCACCTCCGCCCCGCCCCGGTGCTGCAAAGCTCCCGCCAAAGCCAAAGCCCCCGAAGGCGCCCTTCCTTCCCGCCTATCACCCGCCGCAATCCGCCCAGAAGGCATCGGCCATCCCTGCCATCGCTCCGGCCAGCCCGCCCGCGATGGGTCTGGAGCGCAAGGAGCGCGTTGCGCTGCGCCGTCGCTCCCGGGATGTGGACGGGGTGATCGACTTGCACGGGATGCGCCAGGCGGAGGCGCAGGTGGCGCTGATGCGGTTCCTCCAGCAATCGCGGGCGCTCGATCGCAGCATCGTTCTCGTGATCACTGGCAAGGGTGGAGAAGGGTTGCGTCTGGGGATGCAGTCCGGACCCTACGGGCTCGGGGACGAGCGCGGGGTCCTGCGTCGCATGGTGCCGCATTGGCTGCGCTCGCCGGATCTGCGTCCCTTCGTCGTCGGTTTCGAGGAGGCTGCCGCGCATGCGGGGGGATCGGGAGCGCTGTATGTCAGGCTGCGAAGGCGTGGGAGATGAGAATGTCCGATCAGATCGCCGCCGCGATCGACAACGCGACGCCGGAGCCGGACCGCGCGCTGACGCCCTTCGGGGAGCGGGTGCGTGAGTTGCGCCGCGAGCGGGGCCTGCAGCTCAAGCACATGGCCAATTCGCTCGGCGTGTCCAGCGCATACCTCTCCGCCCTCGAACGGGGCGAGCGTGGTCGTCCCACCTGGACCCTGCTCCAGGGGGTGATCCACTATTTCGGCATTATCTGGGACGAGGCCGACGAGCTGCAGCGTCTTGCCGACATGTCGGAGACGAAACCGCAGATCGACGCCCGCGGCACAGGCCCGCGCGCCATGCTCGTCGCGAACCGGATCGCGCGGGAATTTGCGCAGCTGAACGAAGCCGAGATCGAGCAGATTGCGGCGGTTCTCGACCGTGCCCGCGCCCGCCGCCGGGCGAAAACTTGACCCGGGCGGTGGTTAGAGGCCACAAAGGCCGCGAATTTTATCCAGAAACGGAAGTGAAGTCTTTATGCCTCAACTCGATCTCCTCGCCCTCGGCAACGCAATCGTCGACGTCATCGCCCATACGGAAGACGATTTCCTGGTTTCCCGGAAGCTGCAGAAAGGCTCGATGAACCTGATCGACGAGGCGACCGCGCTCGATATCTACGAGGCGATGGGTCCGGCCACGATCATTTCGGGCGGATCGGCTGCGAATACGGTCGTCGGCGCGGCCTCCCTCGGCCTGCGCGCCGGCTTCATCGGCAAGGTGCGCAACGACGAGGCGGGCGACCATTACCGCCACGACATGCGCGCCACCGGCGTCGCCTTCGATTCGACGTCCGCCGAGGATGGCCCCGCCACCGCCCGCAGCTTCATCCTGGTGACGCCCGACGGCGAGCGCACGATGAACACCTATCTCGGCGCCTGCCAGGGCCTCGGGACGGCGGACGTCGATGCCGAAGTGGTGCGCAGCGCCAAGATCGTCTATCTCGAAGGATATCTGTGGGATCCGCCCGCCGCAAAGGACGCCTTCCGCAAAGCCGTCGAGATCGCCCACGGCGCGGGCAACCTCGTTTCGCTGACGCTGTCCGATTCATTCTGCGTCGATCGCTTCCGCGACGAGTTCCTCGATCTCATGCGCGGCGGCCATATCGACATCCTCTTCGCCAATATCCACGAGCTGAAGGCGCTGTATCAGACCGCCGACGAAAACGCCGCCCTCGACGCGCTGCGAAACGAAAAGCTGCCCCACGAGCATTTCCTCGCGGCGATTACGCGTTCCGAAGAGGGAGCGATGGTGGTGACGCGTGGATCGACGCAGACGGTCAAGGCGCATCCGGTGGAGCGTGTCGTCGATACGACGGGCGCGGGCGATCTCTTCGCAGCCGGTTTCCTGTCGGGGCTGGTGAAGGGCCTCGATCACGCCACCTGCGCCCGCCTCGGCGGCATGGCGGCGTCCGAAGTCATTTCGCATCTGGGTGCGCGCCCGCAGGCGGATCTCGCCGACATGGCGCGGCAGAACGGGATCCTCTGAGAGTACGCTGATCATCAACGCAAAACGCCCCCGCAGGTACGGGGGCGTTTTTCATTTATGTTTCGAAGAATTACTTCTTCGACATCTTGTCCTTGGCGGCGTCGTAGGCACCCTTGACGCCGTCCTTCGCGTCGGCGAATGCGCCCTGGACCTTGCCCTCGGTCTTGTCGGCCTTGCCCTCGGCGCGCATCTTGTCGTCGCCGGTCACCTTGCCCGCAGTGTCCTTGACGCTGCCTTTGACTTCCTTGGACTTGCCTTCGACATGATCCTTGTTCATCGGATAACCTCCTGTTTGCACTTGCATTGTCTCTCGGATCAACAACGCGGCATGAGGCGGCAAGGTTCCCCGACAGGCACTTCCGGCAGCAGGAGCAGCATCAGGCTGGCGAGACGATATCCCCCCGCGCCAGCGCCTCCGGCATCGGCCCGCCGGTCGCCCAGTCGAGCAGCTCGACTGTATGCACGATCGGGATCTGCGTCCCCTTCCCGATCTGCGTCATGCAGCCAATATTGCCCGTCGCGATGAGGTCGGGCCGCGTGCGCTCGATATTGCCGACCTTGCGCGCCCGCAGCTGGTTTGCGATCTCCGGCTGGAGGATGTTGTAGGTCCCCGCCGAGCCGCAGCAGATATGGCCCTCGGGCACGTCCTTCACGATGAAACCGACCTTCATCAGCAGCTTTTTCGGCTCCTCGCGGATCTGCTGGCCGTGCTGCATGGAGCAGGCGGAGTGATAGGCCACCGTCAGGCGCGGCGCGTCGCTCGCTGCTTCGAGCGGAAGTGTCGCCATGTATTCCGTGATGTCCTTGGTCAGCGCCGAGATCCGTGCAGCCTTTTCCGCATAGACCGGGTCCTCGCGGAACATGAAGCCGTAATCCTTGATCGTCGTGCCGCAGCCGGATGCCGTCACGACGATGGCGTCGAGCCCCGGGCCCTCGATCTCGGCGATCCAGGCGTCGATGTTGCGCTTCGCGAATGCATGGCCATCTTCTTCACGCCCCATGTGATGCACCAGCGCCCCGCAGCAGCCCTCGTTCCTGACCTGCGCCACCTCGACACCGTGACGGGTCAGCAGCCGCACGGCGGCCTCGTTGATGCCCGGGTCGAGCACCGTCTGCGCGCAACCCTGCAGGATCGCCACGCGTCCAGTCCTCGTCGCAGTCGCCGGGAAGACGCGCGCTCCCTCATAAGGCGAGCGCGTGGGCAGGCGGCGTGGGGCGAGGTCGAGCATGGCACCAAGACGCGGGCCGACAACGGGGAGCGCCGCAGCGAGTCCCTTGAACGGTCGTCCAATGAATGCACCCAGCAGTGCGAAGCGGAAGCGGTTGGGATAGGGCAGGATGTGGGCGAGCGTCGCGCGAAGCAACTTGTCGTGCCAGGGCCGCTCGTACGTCTCCTCGATATAGGCACGCGCATGATCGACGAGGTGCATGTAGTGCACACCCGAAGGGCATGTGGTCATGCATGAGAGGCAGGAGAGGCAGCGGTCGATATGCTTCACCACCTCGGCCGAGGCCGGCTTCCCGTGCTCCAGCATGTCCTTCATCAGATAGATCCGCCCGCGCGGACTATCCAGCTCGTCGCCCAGCAGCAGATAGGTCGGGCAGGTCGCCGTGCAGAATCCGCAATGCACGCAGGTCCGCAGGATGGACTCGGATTCCCGCATGGCGGGGTCGGTGAGCTGCTCGGGAGCGAAGTTCGTCTGCATGGTTTTATCCGTTCAGCTCACATGGAGAATGGTGCGCCCGCTTTCCCTCCCCTCGGGGGAGGGACTAAGGGTGGGGTATTCGCGCGCAGCGCGAAGGGGCGAGCAGGATCTGAGACGCCTCGTTCCGCTCACTCCCGCATGGAGGCCGCTGTCGTGGCCTACCCCACCCCGGCCCTCCCCTGAGGGGAGGGAGAGCGCGCTCGGGCCAGGCGGCGTCACAGCTCTAAACCCTCGCATACATCCGCCCCGGATTGAAAATCCCATCCGGATCGAAGCTCGCCTTGAGATCGCGCGTGATGCGCATCAGGGGTTCGCTCAGCGGTTCGAACACGTCGGTCGATGCCCGCATCTCGATGGGCGCGCGGATCAGCGTCGCGTGGCCGCCATGGGTGCGGGTGGCGCTGCGCACGATGTCTCCCGCCGCGCCGGTCGATTCCGTGGCGAGCCAGATCAGCCCCCCGCCCCAATCGAAGAAGTGGCGGCCGGAGATCGCTCCACGGATTGCAGCGGCGATTTCCGCGCCCCGGCTCGGCGCGCAGGAGATCCGCCAGATCGCGGTGTCGGGCAGGGTCGTCAGGGGGGCGGCATCCCGCAGCCCGCGCCAGAGCGCGTCGCCGGCATGGCCCTCGATGATCGCGGGCGAGCCGAAATCCTCCAGCACGCGGGTCAGCTCGCGGATGCGGTAGCGCACGGAGGTCTTGAAGCCTTCGATCCGCACCAGCGTCTGCGCCGTCTGGTAGCCCTCGCCCACCGGAATATGCGCCGCGCCGGTCACCTCGAAGGGCGAGCCCAGCGCTTCGCTCAGCGCCTCGATGGCACGGTAATCGTCGAGGCCGGAATAGAGCAGCGTGGTGGATGTCTCGGGCGTCGGCAGCACCTTGAAGGTGACTTCGGTGAGGAACCCCAGCGTGCCCCAGGAGCCGGCCATCAGCTTGA
>Ga0208490_100271_pt1 | contig 40367 bp, 35 predicted proteins | sample SubbioAug_CSWold_FD_184818 | JGI IMG/M metagenome (GOLD analysis project Ga0208490, IMG submission 184818) | Serpentinite rock and fluid subsurface biosphere microbial communities from McLaughlin Reserve, California, USA - CR11Aug_CSWold (SPAdes) | ecosystem: Environmental > Terrestrial > Deep...
GTCGAAGAGGACGTCAGGCACGGAGGGGTTCTCGACTCGAAGGTGGGCGCGACACGGGCGCGCTGCCCATGCGTCGACTCTATCCCCGGTCGGCCGGGGACATGTCCGCTAGAGCGGTGGCGCTGCGTCGTCGGCAACCAGGACGAAGCCTTCGTCGAGCCAACCCGTCACGCCGCCGATCATCTTCTTCACCGGGCGGTCGAGTCGGGCGAGGCGCAGTGCGGCGCGATCAGCGCCGTTGCAGTGCGGCCCGGCGCAGTAGACGACGAACAGTTCGGTCGGCGGCAGGGCGGCCAGGGCACGCGACGTGATCCGGGCATGGGGGAGGTGGAACGCCCCGGGGAGGTGCCCGGCGGCGTACGCCGCCGCGGAGCGGACGTCGAGCAGCACGAAGCCGGACCGGTCGCGGGCCATGGCGGCGTCGACGTCCCAGCAGTCGGTCTCGAAGGCGAGCAGGGATGCGAAGTGCGCCCGGGCGACCGTGCCGGGGGCGGCCGGCGGGTCGAGGACGGGGCGGGGCAGGACGGGCACGGGGCGCTCCTGGGCGGTCGGCGTGCGCGACGATGGCGTGCCGACGCGCCTTCGACGAGGCGCTGGTCGGTCCCTTTCCGGTCGCATCCTGCCAGTTCTGCCACCGTCGAGCCGGTTTGGTCGGTTGAACTGGACGAGGTATGGCCGCGCCCGGCCACTGCCCGTCGCGGCGGCTGGACGCGCCGCTGCGGCCGTCTGGGACCACGTCCCCACGCAAACCTGGTCATCCGACCACGCCGACGTGGCGTAGGCCGGGCCGCGTGCGCGACCAAGGTGGGCACCCGGACGGACCGACGCGGCCGGGACGCCCGTTTGCTGTCTCTGCCCGGCCGCGGCAGTCCGCCGGCGGCCGACCGAGACGGAGGGACACCCGTGGCACATCCACCGACATCCGGGACGATGCAGGACACCAGTACGCCCGACACCGTCGACCTGACCAGGGAAGAGGGCCGCCAGGTGGCGGACGAGACCAGGCGTCAGGCCGGTGCCGTCGCCGGCACCGCCAAGGAACAGGCCGGCAACGTCGCGCACGAAGCGTTGGGACAGGCCAGGGACCTCGCCGGCGATGCCAGGCAGCAACTGCACCGGCAGGCGCAACAGCAGACCGACGCGCTCGGCGGTGTGATCGGCACGCTCGGCGAGCGGGTCCACGCGCTCGCCGACGGCGACATCGACCGGGCTGGCCCGATCGGCGACTACGCCCAGCGGATCGCCGGCCAGGTCGACGGGATCGCCACCAAGGTCGACCAACTCGGCTTCGACGGCCTGGTCGACGAGGTGCAGCGCTACGCACGGCGCAGGCCCGGGGCCTTCCTGCTCGGGGCGGCCGTCGCCGGCTTCGCGGTCTCGCGGCTCGCCCGGGGCGCCCAGGCGGCCCAGCAGCACGGTGTCGGCACCGACGGGTCCGGAGGACCGGACATCGCAGCCGGTCGGTCCACCATGGAGAGCGCCAACGGCGACCTGGTGGGCGCGACCCGTCCGATGCCCGCGAACCCGGCGAGCGCATCGTTGCCGCCCACCACGGCCGGCGGCATGACCGGCGGGGCGTCCGTCAGCGCTCCGCCGCCACCCCCGGTCGACCCTCAGGCTGGCTCGCCGACGACGGACGACCTCGGGAGGACCCCTCGATGAGCGCGACGACGCCCCACGGCTCACAGGCCGTGGACGACCTACGGGTCGAGACCAACACCGCACCGCCGCCGAGCTCCGACGCCTCTCTCAGCGAGCTGATCAGCCGACTCGGCAACGACGTCACGACGCTGTTCCGCCAGGAGGTCGAGCTGGCCAAGATCGAGATCAAGGGTGAGGCCGTCACGGCCGCCAAGGCCAGCGGCATGTTCGCCGCGGCCGGGGTGGCCGGGTTCGTGACGCTCCTGCTGCTGGCGTTCGCCGCCGCCTGGGGCCTCGCGGAGGTCATGCCGGCCGGGCTCGCGTTCCTGATCGTCGGCGTCGTCTTCGGCAGCGCTGCCGCGGCGCTCGCCATGGCCGGCAAGAAGCGTTTCGAGACCGTCGATCTCACCCCCCACGCCACCATCGAGACCATGCAGCAGAACAAGCAGGTCCTCACCGATCGGAAGAGTGCATGACGACCGACTACGCCACCCAGACCACCCAGGACCCCGAGCAGCTGCGTCGCGAGATCGCGCGCACACGGGCCGACATGAACCGCACCCTGGCCGAACTCGAGGATCGGGTCAGCCCGAGCCGGATCCGCGAGCGTCAGACCGAGAAGGTCCGCGGTCGCCTGCACCGGGCGCGTAGCGCCGTCATGGGTGCAACCCCCGACACCCACCACATGCGCGATCGCGCGTCCGGCATGGCCGACAGCGCCGGCGGACACCTCAGCGACGCCGGCGACGCGATCCAGCAGACCCCGCAGATGGTCGAGGATGCCACGCGCGGCAACCCCCTGGCCGCCGGCGTGATCGCCATGGGCATCGGTGCGCTGTTGGGCTCGTTGATCCCGCCGAGCAAGGCCGAGGAGCAGCTCGCCGGCCAGCTTCGGGACAACTTCGAGGAGCCGGTCAAGCAGCAGCTGCAGCAGGCCGGCGAAGAGATGAAGGTCGAACTGCAGGAGCACGCGCAGGAGGCCGTCGAGGAGACGAAGCAGTCCGCGCAGCAGGCCATGGACACGACCAGGAACCAGGCGCAGGACGCCGCCGGCCAGGTCCAGAACCAGGCCGAGACCTCGGCACAGCACCTGCGCGAACAGCGCTGACATCGGTCCCGGGCCCCGCCGCGACGCGGGCCCGGGCCATGCAACTCACGAGGAGCGAAGACCTTGGGGCTCACCGACCGATCGACCGACAACGAGACCGTCAACCCGACCGCGACGAGAAGACGTGACGAGATCGTCGACGTGCGCCGACCCGACGAACGCGCCGACGAGGCCCGCGCGGCCGAGCGTCGCGGCGACGGCCGTCAGGCGTCGAGTCCGACCGACATCCCGTCCAGTGGCTGGAAGGCGATCGGCAGGCGCGTCGCCACCGAGCTCAAGAACGACCACGTGTCGTTGCTTGCGGCCGGCGTGGCGTTCAAGGGCCTGCTCGCCATCTTCCCGACCATCATCGCCGCCATCTCGATCTGGGGGCTGATCGCCGATCCCCAGCAGGTGCAGCGGCAGGCGTCGGGTTTCCTGTCCGCGCTGCCGGCCGATGCCGCGGGACTGCTCGAGGAGCAGATGACCGCGGTGGCCTCGACCGGCTCCGGTGCGTTGTCGTTCGCGCTGGCGATCTCCATCCTGCTGGCGCTGTGGAGCGCCTCGGGCGGCATGGCCGGTTTGATGGAGGGCATCAACGCCGCCTACAACGAGGTCGACGAGCGCAAGTTCCCCAAGAAGCGTGGCATCGCCCTCGGCCTCACCCTGGGGGGCATCGTGTTCCTGCTGCTCACCCTCGGCCTGATCGCGGTTCTGCCCGCGATCAGCGACCAGCTCGGCCTCGGCCGGGTCGGTGAACTCGCCGTCGGCATCGGCAAGTGGCCCCTGCTCGCGGTGCTCGTGATGGGCGCGCTGGCCTACCTGTACAAGGTGTCGACGGACCGCGACGACCCGCAGCTCAAGTGGACCAGCGTGGGGGCGATCGTGGCCACCGTCCTCTGGTTGATCGGTTCGGGCCTGTTCACCCTCTACGTGGAGAACTTCGGCAGCTTCGGCGAGACCTACGGCGCCTTCGCTGGGATCATCGTGCTGATGCTGTGGCTGTTCCTGACCAGTTTCATCGTGCTGCTCGGCGCCGAGATCAACGCGGAGCAGGAGCGTCAGACGCTGAAGGACACGACCGTCGGCGAGCCCGAACCGCTCGGCAGCCGCGGCGCCCGTATGGCTGACACCACCCCCGACAGCCACGAGGGCCGCAAGCCCTGAGGGTGGTCACGCCCCGCCGTCCCGCCGCGCCTAGGGAAGACGCGGCGGTTCGGCATCGCCCCCGGGGTCGTAGGCCCCGTCGTACCGGGTCCCGATCTCGATCTCCTGGTGGCGGTCGTCGGCGAGGTAGGCCGTGATCTCCTCGATCTCCTCGTCGGTCATGACCGCGCCGTTGCCGCGCATCCGCAGCACGATGGCATGCCATTCGTCGTAGCTCGACGAGTTGTTGCGCACGATCCGTCCCATGTCGTGGCACTGCACGCAGGTGTTGAGGAACAACGCCTCCTGCTCGTCGCGCGGGTCGGGGAGCAGCATCTCGCTGGCGGCCGGGACGTCCGCACGGGCCTGCAGGCTGCGTTCGGCACCGAGGGCGGCGGCGGCCTGCTGTGGGGTCACGTCGGTCTTGACCACGATGCCGTTGGGGTTGAGACCGGTCTGCACCGTGGTGAGCTGACGGCGACGGATCGTGTCGATGACCGAGATCGTGTCCTCGCCCCAGTTGGTCGCCAGTGCCCGGCTGCCCGAGGGAAGGAAGTGCAGCCAGTGGGGGTTGACACCGACGCTGATCTCGTCGATGACCTCGAAGGTCTCGGCGTCGAGGACGCTGAGGTGTCCGGCACCGTTGTGGGTGACCCAGATGTTGCCGTCGGGACCCATCGACGGGATGTTGGCGCCGCCCCCGGTCTCGACCGTCGCGAGCAGTTTCCCGCTGTCCCCGTCGATGAAGGTCACCGACCCGTCCGCCCGGTTGCCGACGCCGATCAGGTGGGTGTTGCCGAGAAACTCGACGTTCACCGGTGCCGGCACACCATCGACGCGGTGGACGACCTCCTCGGTCTCGGTGTCGATGATCACGACCTGCTGCTCGGGCGTGTTGGCCACCGCGAACAGGGTGCCGTCGTGGGCCAGCCCGCCACCGCCGCCACCCGCACTGCTGTAGTCGGCGTCGCTGCGCTGGACCTGGCGGACCTGCCACGTGGGGATGTCGAGCACCGTCACGTAGTTCTCGCCCTGGTGGCTGATGAACGCCTTGCTGTCGTCCGGCATGACGTACACGTCGCGCGGCCGGTCACCGATGTCGATCACCTCGACGATCTCAGGGCCGCCTTCGGCCTGCATGTCGATCACGCCGACCCGGTCGCTGCGCTGCAGGGCCACGATGAAGTAGCGGCTGTCGTGGGTGTAGGTGCCGTGCAGGGGCCCGGCGACGTCGCTGCCACCCTCGGCCTCGGGGAAGGTCAGCACGGTCCGGGCGAAGTCGTCGTGGGTGTCGATCACGATGACGTCGTTGCCGAAGCGGGTGTTGGTGCTGACCCACCGCTGGTCGGGGCTGAGGTAGGGGTGGTGGGGCACCGGGGAGTCGGGGCTGTAGACGAAATCGACCGGCGTCAGGGTGCGCAGGTCGAGCACGGTGACGCCGTTGGCGACCTCGTTGGCGACGAACACCCAGCCCTCGCCGCTCCAGCCCTCCTCGGGGACCGGAGCCGCGACGGTCTGGGCCACGTTGCTGCGCGGCTCGTAGGCCTCGGCGAAGGTCCACGGCGCGCCCGGGAACAAGCCCTGGTCGACGCCGGGCTCGCCGGCGACACGCTCGTTCCGTGGGCCGTACCCGCTCCCGTCCGGGCCGCAGGCCGCCAGGACGACGGCGACGGAAGCGACGGCGGCGAGCGCGCGCAGACGAGTTCGGGACACGACGGCTCCGAGTGATCGGCAGAGCCCACAACATGCCCCGGGGGGTGTCCGTGCGGAGCGGACGGGCCGTCCCTTTGTCCTGGACGACCGGCCAAGACGGCCCGAATCACCCGAACGGTCACCCCGTGACGGGGGCTACGCTGCCGCGACCGGAGCAGGGGATCCGCGGTGCCGACACCCGACCAGGCCCGCACGGACGTCCCCACCTCGGGCAGCCTGCTGCGGGTCGAGCGCCAACTGGTCGTGGTCCGCGGCGTGCTCGCGGTGCTGGTCGTCGCGATGGGGCTGGTTTACGACCCCGTGGCGCGACCGGTGGTCCTGCTCGCCGGCGCCGGCCTGGCCGGCCTGGCGGTCGCGGTCGCCCGGCGTCTGGCGGTCCGCCCACCCGCCCCCGGCCAGCTTGCTCGGTTCGGCAGCGCCGTCCTGGTGGCCGACGCGTCGCTGGTCGCGGTCGCCTACGGCCTGCTGGTCTGGGACGCCCGGGCGATGCCGGTGGCGCTCGTCCTGCTGCTGGTCTACTCCATCGCGCTGCGGATGCGCGGCCCGGGCGTGACGCTGGCCGCGCTGGTGCTCGCGCTCGCCCTCGGGGGCCGGGTCGCGATGCAGGCCTGGGTGCTGCGCGACGGCGTCGTCCGACCAGAACTGATGGTGCTGTGGGCATCCCTGGGCGTGCTGGTGGTGGCGTTCTCGCGGGAGTTCTGGGCACAGGAGTATCGGCGGGCGGCCGCGTGGACGGCCCGCCGAGCGGTAGCGGATGACCTCAGTGCCATCGTGGTGCGCACTCTCGACCGGGTCGGGTTGTCGCCCGAGACGGCGACGCACGCCGAGGTGATGGAGGCCGTGCGGGGCATCGTCTCCGGCGCCGATCCCGACCGCGATGAACTCATCGAGCGCCTCGCGGGCATCCTGTCGGCTCCGCACCGCGGCCTGACCCCGCGCGAGCTCGAGATCCTGTCGCATCTCGGACGCGGGCACCCCGACGCCCGCATCGCGGCCGCGCTGTTCATCTCCCCGAGCACCGTCCGCAACCACGTCAAGAGCCTGCGTGACAAGCTCGGCCTCATCTCCCGGGAGGAATTGCGGTACTACGCGCGTCGTCACGCGCCCCCTCCCTGACCGAAGGCCGTCGGCGCCACAACCGCGTGGCGAGGACGCCAATGAGCACGAGGGCGAGGACACCGAGCACGGCCGTGTCGGAGACCATCGCATCCAGTCGTTGCAGCCAGGCCTGCGCGGTCGCCTCGGCCTGCAGCGTGCTCGGCACGCCAGGCACACCCGAGGCGGTCCCACCGGTGGTGAGGAACAGCGCACCGACGCCGACGAACAATGCCCCGGACACCAGTGACGTGGTGTGCAGGTGCAGTCGACCGACGGTGAACTGGCGACCGCGCAGCCACGTCCGTCGACCGAGGTCGAACCGGTTCCACAACGCCGCGAGCGCGAACAGCGGGCCGGCCATCCCGAGGGCGTAGACAGCGAGCAGCGCGCCACCGTGCCACGGGCGGCCGTCGATGGCGGCCACCGTGAGCACGGCACCCAGGATCGGACCGGAGCAGAAGCCGGCGAGGCCGTAGACCGCGCCGAGGCCGAACACCGCGCCCGCACCCGTGCCGCCGGCGACCCGGCCCTGGGCACGCTGGGCGAGCGACAGCGCGAATCCTCCGCCGAGCGCCTGCACGACCCCGAGGGCGATGACGAGCCAACCGGCCACGGTGATCACCGTCTGCCGGTGGTCGAACAGCAGGCTGCTCGCGAACGAGGCGCCCATGCCGAGCGGAACCAGCGTGACCACCAGGCCGAGGTAGAACACGCCCGTACGGAGCAGCAGTGCCCCCCGTCGGTCGAACGCGTAGGCGAAGAACGACGGCAGCAGCAGGGCGCCGCACGGACTGATCAGCGTCAGGACCCCACCGAGGAACGCCGCCAGGTAGCCGACCTCGATCACGGGGTGTCGGCGGCGGCCCCGGCGGCCGCCTGCTCGACGATCCGTTCGAACACCTCGGTCGGCTGGCCGCCGAGCAGGGGGCGTCCGTTGATCAGGAAGGCGGGGGTCGCCGTGATGCCGAGCTGGCGTCCCTCCTCGAGGTCGGCACGCACGCCCGCGGCGACGTCGGCGTCGTCGATGTCGGCGGCGAACGCCTCGACGTCGAGTCCCAGCTCCTCGGCGAGCCCGACCACGAACTCGCGGGACAACACGCCACCGTTCACGGGTCGCTCTTCGGCGAACAGCCGGTCGTGGTAGACCCAGAAGGCGTCCTGGCGGGCGGCGGCCCGGGCGGCCAGCGCGGCGGTGTTCGACTCGTCGCCGAGGATCGGCAGGTCCCGGTACTCGATGCGGAGGATGCCCTCGTCGACGAACCGTTCGAGCAGCACCGGCTTGGTGTCGCGTGCGAACGATCCGCAGAACGGGCACTGGTAGTCGGCCCACTCGACCATCACGACGGGCGCGTCCACGTCCCCCACCGCCATCGGGTCGGCCTGGTCGCGCCGTTCGAAGGCACGCAGGGCAGCGGTCTGCTCGTCACTCGGGCCCGGCGGCGTGGCCTCCTCAGGGGCAGCGGGATCGCCGGCGGCATCATCGGCTGCGGCGTCGGCGCGCGGCTCGGGTGCGTCGTCCCCGCCACCGGCGTAGGCGGCAAAGGCCAGCGCCGCGACAGCGAGCAATCCGAGCAGCGGACCGAGCAAGCCGCGGGTACGACCAGCGGTCGGCGTCTCGGAGACGGAGGGGCTGGTGCGGACGGGCAAGACGAGAACCTCGGGTGGAGCGGCGGATGGACGTCGACGGTAACGTAATGTCCGGACAAAATCTTTCCGAGGAGGCAACGGCGTGCGCGACTTCGGTGCCAGGCGGTGGGCGGTGGCCCTGGCCGGGGCGGTCGTGGTGGCCCTGGCCATCGGCGTTCCGACGGTGCTGATCCCCAATCCGGTCTTCGCGCGGATGACACCCGTGCTGTGGTGGAACTGGCCGGTGCTGGTCGCCACCTCGGTGCTGGCGGGCCTGCTCCTTGCGACCTACGTCCGCCAGCCTTCGACCGAGGGGACCGACCGCCCGGCGCGCCGCGGCGGCATCGCCGGAGCATTGGCCTACTTCGCGGTCGGCTGTCCGGTCTGCAACAAGCTGGTCGTGGTGGCCCTGGGTACGTCGGGCGCCATGAGCTGGTTCGCGCCACTCCAGCCGGTGCTCGCCGTGCTCTCGATCGCGCTGTTGGCCGTTGCGCTGCGTGCCCGGCTGCGGAACGAGGCGAGCTGCGCCGTCGCGCCCGTGCCGGCCGCGAACGCCCGACGCTGACGGTCCCGGACGCGACGGCGACTAGGGTCCGCCCGACGTCGTCGAGGGAGCAGGCGGTGGGACTCCGGCCCGAGTTGATGCTGCGGTACGCCCAGATCGCGCGCGTGCTCGCGCGGCACGGTGGGCATGACCTGGTGGAGACCTCGGGCCTGAAGGCCGCGCTGGGCGAGCCGGTGGACGTCGGTGACGACGGCAGCGCCGCGGAGCTCGCCGCCGACCTCGAGGGGCTCGGGCCGACCTTCGTCAAGCTCGGGCAGCTCCTGGCCACCCGCGCCGACCTGCTGCCGGCGGCACACATCGAGGCCCTCGCCCGGCTGCAGGACGACGTCGAACCGGTCGACGTCGCGTCGATACGCGCGACGATCGAGGACGAGCTCGGCGGCAGGATCAGCAACCTGTTCAGCGAGTTCGACGACCAGCCGCTCGCGTCCGCCTCGCTCGGCCAGGTGCACCGTGCCCGCATGCGCGATGGCCGCGAGGTCGCGGTCAAGGTGCAACGGCCCGACATCCGTGAAGTGATCGCACGCGACCTCGAGGTCCTGCACGGCGTCGCCGGGTTCCTCGACGCCCACTCCGAGATCGGCGAGCGCTTCCATCTCGACGAGGTGGTCGACGAGTTCGAGCGGTCGCTGACCCGCGAACTGGACTACCGCCGCGAGGCCGTCAGCCTGCAGGAACTGGCCGACAACCTGGCCGGGTTCGACCGGTTGGTCGTGCCGGCACACGTCCCCGACCTGACGACGGCGCGCGTGCTCACCATGGAGTACGTGGCGGGGCGCAAACTCACCGAGGTCTCGGGCCTCACCCGGCTCGACATCGACGGTGACGCCCTCGTCGACGAGCTGTTCCAGGCCTACCTCAAGCAGATGCTCTCCGACGGGTTCGTGCACGCCGACCCGCACCCGGGCAACGTGCTGCTGACGCCCGACCACCGGATCGCCCTGATCGACCTCGGCATGGTGGTCCGGCTCGAACGGGTCACGCGCGAACGGCTGCTGCGCCTGCTGCTGGCGGTGGCGGACGGTGACGTCACCGAGGCGACCGACATCGCGCTGGTCATGGGCTCGCCGACCAGCTACTTCGACGAGGTCGCGTTCCGGCGTGACGTGGCCGCGCTCATCGGCGACTACCACGACCTGCCGCCCGAACACACCCAGGTCGGTCGCATCCTGACCGAGATCACGCGGATCTCGGGCCAGGACGGCGTGCGTCCGCCCACCGAACTGACCCTGCTGGCCCGCACGCTGCTGGCCCTCGACCAGGTGGCCACTGCACTCGCACCCGACTTCGACGTCGACGACGCCATCCGCCGGCACGCCTCGAAGGTCCTGCGGGGGACGATGGTCGAGCAACTCACGCCCAGCCTGATGCTGCGGGGCCTGCTCGACTCCAAGGAGTTCGTCGAACACCTGCCGGGCCGTGCCAACACGATCATGCAGTCGTTGGCCGACGGCACCCTGCGTTTCCGCGTGGACGCGGTCGACGCCGAACCACTCATCGCCTCGATCCAGCGGCTCGCCAACCGGGTCGTCGCCGGCCTGGTGCTCGCGGCCCTGATCGTCGGCGCCGCCATGCTCGCGCGCGTGGAGACGCAGGCGACCATCTTCGGCTACCCGGCGCTGGCCTTCGCGTTCTTCGCGGTGGCCTCGCTGCTGGGGCTGTGGTTGGTGGTGACCATCCTGCGCAGCAACGAGTAGCGTGGCGGACCATCACCATCAGCGGTCGGAGGGGACGACCACCGCACGGGAGACCGGCAGCATGGACGATCCAAGGTCGATCGGACCAAGGTCGATCGGGTGAGTGACCCGTGACGGCCGTGGCGGTGTTCTCGCTCGGTCTGGCGGCCGCCTTCGGCGTGCTGGCCGTCTGGACCGTCGCCCAGTGGTGGCGCTGGCGGACACGCTCGACCGCCTATCTCGCGCTCGCGTTCACTTCGCTGGCGCTCGCCATCACGATCTCCCGCGTCGACGAACTGACCCGGGTCGAGATCTGGACGCCGCTGCTGGCCGCGCTGAACGTCGTGCCCGCCGCCTTCCCGTGGCTGGTCGCGGCGTCCGTGTGGTCCCTGGAGGGGCGTCGACCGCGGTGGGCATGGATCGGCCTGGTGTGGGTGGTCGTGTTCACGCTCCTGCTCGGCTTCGTGACTTTCACCGAAACGACGCTTCCGGACCTCGTCACCCTCGTCGTCCTCTCCCTCTTCGGCCTGGCCTGGGTCATCGCGGCGGTCGGGACCGCGGTCGGGCTGCGCCGCGCTGCGCGCCGTCACGTGCTGGCACGACCACGGATGCGGTTGATGTCCACCGGCCTGATCGTGCTCACGGTCGCGTTGCTGATCGACCTGGCGGGCGGGGACTCCGCGACACTCAACACCGTCATGAACGGCGTCGCGCTGGTCGCGGCCTTGCTGTTCGTCCTGGGGTTCGTGCCACCACGGGCGCTGCGGCTGTGGTGGCGCCGCGACGAGATCGGCACGTTCCAGCAGAGCCAGGCCGACCTGCTCGGTGCGGTCTCGACCGATGAGGTCGCCGTGGCGGTCGCCGCCCCACTCGCCGGTCTGCTCGGCAGTGGGGTGGTGGTCGCCGGCGACGACGGTGCCGTCCTCGCCTGTCACGGTCTCGACGCGCAGGAGGCCGAGCAGGTTGCGGCAGCCGTCGCGGGCGGCCGGCAGCCGCTCGAGGGCATCCGCGTCACGTCGATCGGGCGGGGCTGGCTCGCCGTCGTGGCCGGGCCCTTCACGCCCGTGTTCGGCCGCGACGAGGTCGACCTCGCCGACGCCTACGCGATGCAGGTGAGGATCTCGCTCGAGCGGGCGACACTGTTCCAGTCGATCCAGCAGCAGCAGGCCGACCTCGAAGCCATGCTGCTCGGCCTCGCGCACGACATCCGTTCGCCGACGGCGGCCATCTCCGGGTCCGCGCAACTGCTCGCCGATGCCGACGAGCGCGACCTGCGCGAACAACTCAGCGAGCTCATCACCAACAGCACCGACTACCTGGCACGGCTGGTCGACGCGATGATGGAGCTCGGCCAGGTCCGGACCGGCGCCCGTGAGCGGGAACCGGTTGCGATCGTCGCGGTCGCCCGGAAGGTCGCCGAGCGCGTCGGCGGCTCGCACCCGGCACTGCGGATCGAGGTGTCCGGCGACTCGGACGCGATCGTGTGGATGAATCCGATCCGTGCCGAGCAACTGTTCGACAACCTCATCGGCAACGCCGTCAAGCACGGCGGGCGCGAGGACCTGACCGTGCAGGTCGAGGTCGCCCGTCACGACGGCCTCGTCGTCGTGGACGTCGCAGACGACGGCGTCGGCATCCCGGCGGACGACCACGAGCGCATCTTCACGCCGTTCCAGCGCGGCGCCGGGGCCCGGGGCAAGGGCAACGGGCTCGGGCTCGGGCTCGTCCGCCGCATCGTCGCCGACCTCGGCGGCACCCTCGAACTGGTCCCGAGCACCCGTGGTGCGCGCTTCGAACTGCGCCTGCCCACCGAGCGCGCCGCCTTGCCGGTGCTCCAACCGGACGGCTCGGGTTCGGTTCTCCGGCACGGCCGGCGGGGATGAGCACGAGGCTGCCGGGCGTTGCAGCTGTCACCGACACGGAGCACGCAGACGGTGAAGCCCGCGCCCGGACCGGACCTGGACGCCTACGACCGCTTCCTCGTCGTCTGTGCCCACCCCGATGACGAGAGCTTCGGGCTCGGCGCGATCATCGCCGGCCTGGCCGGGCGCGGCGCCGACGTCGACCTGGTCTGCCTGACGCGTGGCGAGCACTCGACGCTCGGTGCCGGCGACGATCTCGGGTTGCGACGGGCCGAGGAACTCGCCTGTGCGGCGAAGGTGCTCGGCATCCGCGAGGTCGGCATCCGCGATCACCCGGACGGTGACCTGGCTGCGGTCGCCATGGAGGACCTGGTCGCCGACGTCGAGCTGGCACTCGGCGAGCCCGTCGGGCCGACCGCGCTACTCACCTTCGACACCGGAGGGATCACCGGCCATCCCGACCACGAAGCAGCGACCCGGGCGGCCGTGGCGGCGGGTCGCCACCAGGACCTGCCGGTGTTCGCCTGGGCCATCGCCGAGTCGGTTGCGCGGCGGTTACGCGACGAGTTCGGTGTCCCGTTCGTCGGACGGCCCGAGGGAGAGCTGATCGAACTACGCGTCGACCGGGATGCCCAGTTGGCCGCGACCGACTGCCACGGCAGCCAACTGTTGGACAATCCCGTCCCACGCCGGCGGGTCGAACTGCAGGGCGGCGTCGAGCACCTGCGGGTCCTGCACCGACCCGCAAACGCAATCGAAACGCCCCGCCGGTGACGACGGGGCGTGACGAACGGTTCTCGAGGTGGACCGGATGGGATTTGAACCCACGACCCCCTCCATGCCATGGAGGTGCGCTGCCAGACTGCGCCACAGGCCCGTGTGCGGCGAGAATGGTACCACGACGGCTCGAAACGCCGCCAAACGCCGAAATAGGGCCAATAGGTGTGGATTCCCCATGCTGGCTGGGGGCTCGGAGTCGCTGCTGTTCTTGGGTCCGTGTGGGTTGGTTTGGAGCGGTCTTGGACCCATTTTGGACCCACGCGGTGCGCGGTGGAGGGGGTCGAAGACCGTTGAGTGTCACTACTGCAGCCTGCCTGCTGGTGTGTCTGTCGGGGATCGTAGGTGGCGTGGTCAGTCGGTCCAGCGGCGGTGGCGGGCCTGCCAGGTGGTGGCCGGTCGTGCCGCAGGCTGGATCAGTGGATCGGCGAAGGTTGTCACGGCGTCCACGACGACGCCGAGGTCGTCGGGCAGGTGTTCGCCATCGGCGTCGAGCGAGTCACGGTAGGCACGGTAGGCCGCCTGGCGAAGCTCGACCAGGTTGTCGACTGCTGTTGATAGCGGCACGAGAGGCGCTTGGCGGAACGTGGCGGTGGCGTGCAGTGCTTCGTGCATCACCGCGTGGGTGAGGTCGTGCTGGCCCGTCAGCGTGTAGATGTCGGCGTAGTCGCGGATGCGGGTGTTGGCCGCTCCGAGGGTGATAGCGGTAGCGATCTTCTCGGCCAGGACGGTTTCGATGGGGTAGCCCAGCACGGTGACGGGTGGGGTGTCGGGCCGGATGGATGGCAGGGTGAGTCGGCGGGGAGCGGGGGTGATGGGGTCGCCGAAGTTGACGTCGAGGCGGAACTTCACGGCCGCGGTTGCCAGACGAGCGTCCATGGCGATGCGCACACCTGCGTAGAGGGCTTCGTCGCGGATCGTGCGCGCGGTGGCGGTGTCGGGCAGGAACTCCACTCCGCCGTCCGTGTCGGGGAGGCGAGCGATCTCGATGACGCGGGCGAGGATGGTGTCTTGGTCGTTGGCCATGTTGCGGGCGAGCGCGTCGGCGTCGGCGGTGGGTCGGCGGGCATCGAAGGCGGCGAGCAGCATCCCGCCTTTGAGCACGAACTGCTCCGCGTAGGGTGAGTCGGCGAGCCGAGCCAGCCAGCGTTCGACCACATACAGAGTCAGCAGGTTCTGGGTGCTGCTGCCCTCGCGGCGTGCCCGGTTCTGGATGTCGAGGTAGGCACGGCCAGCCGGTGTCTGGCGGGTGGGACGGCTCATCCGGCGGTGGCGACGTCGAGCGCACGGCGGAGAGGTCCCTGCACTCCGAGCACATCTGCCAGTCGCAGCAGCTCCCCCGGTCGCGCATCGGAGCGACGCAGGTAGCGGTGCAACGCCGCGTGGGCGAGCGGCTCGCCGAGTCGGTGGCGCAGCCGCATCAGGTCGACGACGGTGCGTGCAGGGTCGTAGATGCGCACCGGCTCTCCTGGGGCTGCCTCGATGGCGGTCAAGCCGACCTCGAAGGTGTCGGCATCGAAGCGGAACACCTCTGTCGACGGGTAGGTGATCCGCGGTGGCCGGTCGTGGGTCGGCACGGCGATCTGCACCGAGGCCGGCAGCTGGTCGGTCAGATCGTGCACAGCGGCGGCGGACACACAGCACACCACCGCTCGTGGTGCCCGGTAGGCGACTGCGAGCAGGTCGGGGTAGCTCGCTGGCGCAGCGTCGGCGCGACGGAACACCCCGCGTGAGAGCTCGATGACCTCCCCGTCGTCGCGCCCCCGGTACAGCACACGCGGATGCACCCCACGGCGGCGTGCTTCACCCGTGGTGAACGTGTCCGGCAGGTTCTTGAGCGGCACAGCCATGGAGCAGAGTGTCGCATCAGAAGGGCATCTATGCAACTCTTTTATCCATGTGGTGTGGGTTCCTGAGTGTGCATCAGCGATCTAGATCAGCGGGGAGTGGTGGCGCACCTGCCTGGTGGTCGGCTTGTCGTGATCGGCGACGGGACCGCGGCCGGGAAGGAGCGGGTGTGCAGTGTTGTCAGCGCGAGGATCGGGCAGGGGTGGTCATCGAGCTGGGCGTGGGTCGCGGGTGTCGCAGGGGGATGATCAACTTCAGTTAGAGCTGTGGGCCGAGGAGGTCACAGATGAACGTGTACGGGATGCTGGCGATGCGTCATTGGGAGCGGTACGCGCCGAAGCGGGTGGCGGCGATGACGGATCGGGTCGGGTTCTTCACAGACTTGGGGGACCAGGTGGAGACGCAGGTCGCGGCGTTGACCGACCGTCTGGTGGGGACGCCGGTGGACGGGGAGAGCTACCCGGAGACGGTGGGACGGTTGACGAACGCGCGGATGCGGGCGGAGGAGATCGTGCTGGCGGAGCTGGTCTGGGTCGAGGCGCCGGAGAGGTCGTTGGTCGAGGCCCGACAGGAGTGGGACGCGACGCGGAACAGCGACAGCTCTTTGGCCCGGTGGGCGGAGCGCATCCAGGACGCCCCGGAGACGGAGCCGGCGACCGCGGAGATCGAGCAGCTCGCGAACGATTGGGCGGTGACGCTGGAGTTCTTGTACGGGCTGTTGGCGTCGCCGGTCCCGAACCAGTACCTGGTGGAGCATTCGGGGGAGTTGGCGGAGGCAGCCAACATCCGGTTCCTGCGCGAGCAAGCCTGACCCCACGGTTCGTCCCGTCATCGCAGGAGCAGCTTGCTCCGTCGGGTGCGAAGGCCCGGTTCCAAGCGAACGTCGCGGCGATACGCCTTGCCCGCGAGCTGGCTGACGCTGGACGGCCGGCGGATGCGGACGAGCAGCAGGTGTTGGCGCGCTGGTCGTCGTGGGGCGCGCTGCCCGAGGTATTCGACGACGCGAAGCCGGCGTGGGCGCCTGAGCGTGCCGAGCTTCGGGAGTTGTTGAGCGAGCAGGAGTGGCAGCAGGCGCAGCGCACCACGATCAACGCCCACTACACCGACCCGTTGATTGCTCGCCGGATGTGGCGAGGACTGTCGGATCTGGGGTTCGAGCAGGGCACCGTGTTGGAGCCGGGCTCGGGCTCGGGCACGTTCATCGGGCTCGCACCCGAGACCGCACGGATGGTCGGTGTCGAGCTGGACGCGCTCACCGCGGCGATCTGCACTGCCCTGTACCCGCACGCCGAGGTGCGTGTGGAGTCGTTCACGGACACCCGGCTTCCCGGTGGGCACTTCGATGCGGTGATCGGCAACGTGCCATTCTCGGACGTGCGGTTGCACGATCCGACGCACAACGCCGGTCGTCACTCGATGCACAACCACTTTCTGATCAAGTCGCTCGCGTTGATGCGACCGGGCGGCATGATGGTGATGCTCGCCAGCCGCTACACCCTGGACGCACAGAACCCTGCGGCACGTCGCGAGATGAGCCGGCTGGCCGATCTGCTGGGCGCGGTGCGGCTGCCGACCGGGGCGCACCGCCGTGCGGCGGGTACTGAGGCGGTGACCGATCTGCTGGTGTTGCGCCGCCGCGAGGACGACCGCCCGCCGGCCGCGACCGGCTGGGAGACGGTCACGACCATCGACGTTGACGACCAGCCGACGAAGATCAACACCTACTTCGCCGAGCATCCCGACCAGGTGCTCGGGGGCCTGTCATTGACGCGGGGCATGCACGGCGCGCTGACGCTGACGGTGACCGGCGATCTGAGCGGGCTCGACGAGCAACTCGATCAGGCGCTCGACCGGGTGGTCACCGACGCGAGCGGCCACGACCTGCGCATGACCCCCGCCCCTGTAACGACAGATCGGTCGGTCGCCGTCGTCGACACCACCGGGCCGGATACGCGGTGGGACGGCAGCATCGTCGCCGCCGATGACGGCACGTTCGCCACCGTCATCGACGGCGGACTGGCGCCGCTGAAAGTGCCCCGATCCGCCAAGGCCGAGCTACGCACGCTGGTGGGCCTACGAGATGCAGCGACCACGCTGTTGGAGCTCGAAGCGTCCTCGGTCGAGGACAGCGACGACATCGAGTCGGCACGCACCGAGCTGCGGTTCCGCTACGACACCTACACGCGCCGGTACGGACCGCTGGGCCGGTTCACGCTGCGGCGGACCGGACGCACCGACGAGGCCGGGCAGGACACGCACGCCCGGATCGTGCCCACCCCGATCCGCATCCTGCGTACCGACCCGTTCGCCCCGCTGGTGCTCGCGCTGGAGCAGTTCGACGACGAGACCCAGACCGCGAGCCCGGCCGCGATCCTCACCCGCCGGGTGGTCGCCCCAAAGCCCGACGTGATGGGCGTGGAGACGCCGGCCGACGCGATCGCCGTCTCGCTGGACCGCATTGGCACGATCGACCTCGACCTGATCGCCGATCTGCTCGGGATGCCGATCGATGAAGCCCGCGCGTCGCTCGGGGATGCGGTGTTCACGGACCCCGACACCGGCAGGCTGGTGCACGCACCCGAGTACCTGTCAGGCGACGTGCGCACCAAGCTCGCCGCCGCGGCTGCCAAGGCCGAGGACGATCCGACGTTCACGATCAACGTGGACGCGCTACGTGCGGCGCTGCCTGACGATCTGGGCATCGAGGAGATCACCGCACAGCTTGGCGCCGTGTGGATCTCGCCACAGGTTCACCAAGACTTCCTCAACGACATCCTGCGAACCACCGACGTGCGGGTCGAGAACCCGCTGCCGGGCATGTGGGAGGTCCGCGGCGGGCGGGCCGGGCTGCGGGCGGTGAGCGAGTGGGGCACCCAGCGCCGCCCGGCGCCCGACATCGCCCAAGCGGTCATGGAGCAGAAGCCGCTGCTGGTCTACGACCAGTACGAGGACGAGTACGGCAACAAGCGGCGGGTGCTCAACCCGGTCGAGACGACCGCGATGCAGGAGAAGGGACAGGCGCTCCAGGAGCGCTTCGCCGAGTGGGTCTGGGAAGACCCCGAACGTGCCCAAGTACTGGTGGACGAATACAACCGACGGTTCAACTCGATCGTGCTGCGCGACTACACCAACGCGGGCGACTACCTGAGCCTGCCGGGCATGGCCGCCTCGTTCACCCCGCTGCCGCATCAGCGGGCAGCGGTGGCAAGGATGATCGCCGAGCCCGCGGCCGGGCTGTTCCACGAGGTCGGCGCGGGCAAGACGGCAGAGATGGTGATGGGCGCGATGGAGATGCGCCGCATCGGGCTGATCCGCAAGCCGGTCGTGGTCGTGCCCAACCACATGCTGGAGCAGTTCACCCGCGAGTGGCTCCACATCTATCCGCAGGCACGCATCCTCGCCGCATCCTCCCAAGACCTCGCCGGCGACAAGCGGCGCCTCTTCGTCGCCCGCGCTGCGGCCAACGATTGGGACGCGGTGCTGATGACCCAAGGCGCGTTCATGCGCATCCCGGTAAGCCCGGACACGGAGGCCTCCTACGTCGACCGTGAAGTAGGCCAGGTCCGCGGAGCGCTGCACAGCGCCGACGGCGACGAACGGATGAGCATTAAGCGCATCGAACGCCGGCTGTTGCAGCTGGAGAACAAGCTCAAGCAACGCGCCGACGCGCCCCGCGATCCTGGCATCACCTTCGAGGCCACCGGCATCGACTACGTGATCGTCGACGAGCTGCACCTCTACAAGAACCTCGCCACCGAGTCCAACATCCGCGACGCCGCGATCGACGGCTCCGCACGCGCCACTGACCTGCACATGAAGCTGGACTACCTGCGCACGTCGGGTCGGGAGCGGATCGCTACCGGCGCGACCGCCACGCCGGTCGCCAACTCGGTGACCGAGGCCTACGTCATGCAGCGCTACCTACGTCCTGACCTGCTCGACACAGCCGGGGTAGGGGCGTTCGACGCCTGGGCCGCAACGTTCGGAACCACGGTCACCCAGATGGAGATGTCCCCGTCAGGGACCGGCTGGCGGCTCAAGACCCGGTTCGCGCAGTTCGTCAACGTGCCCGAGCTGCTGCGCATGTGGTCGACCTTCGCCGACGTCAAGACCGCTGACGACCTCGCCCTGCCCGTCCCCGAGCTTGCTGCACGTGACGATGGCGCTCGCGCACCACGCACCGTCGCGGTCCCGGCCACCGCCGAGCTGGAGCTGTTCATCGAGCAGCTCGCCCAGCGTGCCGATCAGGTCGCTACCGGCAGCGTGTCACCCGAGGACGACAACATGCTGGCCATCTGCACCGACGGCCGCAAAGCCGCCCTCGACGTGCGGATGGTCGAACACATCGCCCACCCGTCGGGGCCGACCAAGATCGACCTTGCCGCTGAGGCGATCATCGAGGTGTGGCAGCGCACCGGCGACAACACCTACCTCGACCCAGCCACCAGCGATCCTTCCCCGGTTCGTGGTTCGTTGCAGCTGGTGTTCTGCGACCTTGGCACCCCCAACACGAGCAGATGGAACGCCTACGACGAGCTACGCGACCAGCTCGTCGCTCGCGGGATGCCCAAAGGCGCGGTGCGCTACATCCACGAAGCCAAGACCGACATCGACAAGGCTCGCCTGTTCGCCTCGGCCCGCGCCGGCCACGTCGCCGTGCTGATCGGCTCGACCGAGAAGATGGGTGTGGGCACCAACGTCCAGGCCCGCGCGGTCGCGCTGTGGCACCTGGACTGCCCGTGGCGGCCTGCCGACATCGCGCAGCGCGAAGGACGCATCCTCCGGCAAGGCAACCAGAACACCGAGGTCACCATCGGCAGGCTGGTCACCGAAGGCTCCTGGGACGCCTTCATGTGGCAGGCGGTCGAGCGCAAGGCCCGGTTCATCGCCCAGGTTATGCGCGGACGGCTCGACTCCCGCGAGATCGAGGAGATCGACTCCGCCGCCGTCCTGTCCGCCGCCGAAGCCAAGGCAATCTCGTCAGGCAATCCACTACTGCTGGAACAGTCCACCGCCCAAGCCGAGGTCAGCCGGCTCCATCGGCTCGAACGCGCGCACGCCCGCAACGAAGCCATGCTCGTTGCCACTCGTGACCGTGCCCGGAGCGACGCGGACCGTGCACTTGCGCACATCGACGGACTCGATGCCGCACTCCCACGGCTGGTCGACACCACTGGCGATCGGTTCCGCATCACCATCGGCGGCTCCACCTACACCACCCGCACTGACGCCGCCCTCGCGCTCGCGACCTGGTGCCACGACAACGCCCTGCACTACGCACCCGCCTACCACGCCAAGGACTACGGCATCCTCGGCACGATCAGCAACTTCGACATCACCATCTCCACCCGTCCCGGTCTCGGCCATCCCGAAGTCGTCATCGGGCTCGCTGACGTGCCGCGCAGCACGTTCACCATCCCTCGCGAGACGTTCCTCGCCGGCGGCGTCGGCATCATCCAACGCATCGAGAACCGTGCCGCCGGGATCCCCACCTACCTCGACGACGCCAAGACCCAGCTCGCCGCCTCCGAGGAGACTTTCCGCGACACCAACGAACGGCTCGGACAACCCTTCCGCCACACCCAAGCACTCCGCGATGCGCAGGCACGGCTCGCCGCCGTCAACCAGCAGCTCGAAGCCCTCCAAGACACACCAGACGCGGACGCGAACGACCCGCCAGCGAACGACGGACAGACGCTCGATCAGCACAACGGGCACCGTCCGGCGCCCGCACCACTAGACGTCTACAACAACGACACCAGCCGCCATCGCACCACACTCACGCGCTGACGAGCGTTGTATCAGGCGACTTTGATCAGAACCCTGCAGCCCCTGCACGTGACCGGCCAGCCCATATCGATTTCAGTCATCGCTGTCTGCGGGTCACAAGTTGGATTAGCGTCACCCACTTCCTGGTACCTCGCTGTCTCGGGAGACGACCATGACTCGATTGCGGATACGGGTAGATCTTGGCGCGGGGGTGACGCTCGGCACCCTGTCCGCTGTAGTGGAGGACCTCTCGGTTCTCCTCGACCTAGGGTTGCGCGTCGATGCCGTCGCCGCTCGCCGCGACGCTGAGAATGCGATTGAGCGGTGGTGGATTGATCAACCGACACAGCTTCTCGAACGGTTGACCGTCCAGGACGAGCGTCTTTCGGGTGACCTACACCGGCTACTCGAACGCCGGCAACGTGAAGATGAAATAGGCGATCGGCTTGCTGGAGCACCGCCGGAAGTCTGGTTCGAAGAGTGGTATCGCCTACAGCGTCGATTCGGTGGCAAGGGCTCGTCCCGATGGCTTCTCTCAACGCCCTTGCTTTGGTCGCCGCTCGCTGATTCGCGTCTAGGCGAGATTGCACCCGACCTCTACGCACAACTCGTCGCCGATGAGGTCCGACTACGACTCCCCACGGTGCCTACGGTCGAGCGCGTGAGCTACGAGAATCCACTTGAGGTGATTCTTGTTGGCGTTGCCGGCGTGCTGACGGGTGTCGGGTTCAAGTTCGGAACGTTCACCGAGTTTTTAAAAATCATTCGAGATTGGCCGGCGGAGAGGCGAGAAGGCCAAGCCAGGGCTCGTGAAGCTGAAGCAACCGCCAGCCAGGCGGAGGTTCGCGTGCAGCGCGAGGCTGCCGAGGTCGATCGTGTCCGAGCGGAGACCCGGGAACTGAACGCGCGGGCCAGTAAGGCAGAGCTTGAGGCTGAGATCCTTCGGCGGTACGCACTACAGGGCAATCGACTCGATGACCTGGTGGAGGTCGGCCTGGTTCCTCGCGAACTACAAGCTATGACGCAGTTGACGGCCGGCGATATCGCCCTCGAACTCGATGAGGATGAGGACTGAGTCGCGCATCCTCTGATCGTCATCTGGGAACGTCCAGACGATTCGGTTGGGCCACTGACTCAACGCCGCGTCGTCGGTCGCTCGTCGATCAGCGAACGTTGTCCGGCTGACACTCGTGGAGCGATACGACGTTGCCACCCGCGCCTTGGCCAGCAGAACCGGCCTCGCGTGAAGAATGCCGTCCGGCTAGCCACTTCCGGGCGCTTGCCACCAGGGTGGCTGGTCCAGTCACGGCTAGCTTGAGAGCGTTCCAGATGAACAGCAGTACGAGAACGTTGAGCCAGCCGGGACTACCGCGATCGATTAGCACCGCACACGTCGCTGCGGCGAGCAGATAGACGGCACCGACTGCCACAGCGATGAGGGCCGCTCCCATCCCGCGGCGTCGGCGGAGATGCCACATGAGCCTGTTGCTCGGGGCGTAAGCGAGCACGGCACGCATGGAGATGATGAGTTGAACGGTCAGACGGAACATGGGGGACTCCTCTCAACGCGGACGCACGGTCCAAGCGGTGGCAGTAGATGTTGAGAGGGCACCCGATGGCGGGGTAAGCCGCCCAGGCTGTCTGGGCCGGCCAGAAGTGACTGCCACCATTAGGATACGCCTGCCTGTGACGCGGCGTCGTGAGGCACGCCCGGTCGATCGGGATTGGGAACGTCACACGATGAGCCGGCGAAGTCCGAGCGATGCCAGTCGGTTCGCCTCATTGGTGGACTAGTCATCCATCGGGTCTTGGTTCCCGATGAAACCAGCTCCTTGTTCGGTCGGCCTGATCGGCCCACGCCTCAAGAATCTCAATGTCGAGAGAGAAGTAGCCAGCGACAAGGTGAGCAGCTCTGTATAGAGTGAAGCAGGCAAGCTTGGCCTGCCATTCGTAAGTCTCGGGATGGACGATGTAAAGCAGCTCGATTCTGCCATCCGCTTCGATACGCTCGGTCTGGCTCTCCAATGACATGAGCGATGGGTGTGAATAATCCGACAGTATGTCGTAAACACCCCTTGCATCATCGAGCCAAGTTCGGCCGAATACGTCGGCTCCTTTAGCGAGTGAGAGAAACGACTCTTCGCCAGCGTTCCATGCTGCTTCGTCGCCCGGCGCAGTCCACGGTGTCTGTGTGTCTGGGAATAGCCTTGTGAGGTCTGCCCGAAGGCGCTCCCGTGCCTGCTTTGCCCTGCGTTCTTCTTCTCGGTCGTTCATACGTTTTGCGGTGTACCTCCTACGACAGCAAGCGGCGATACCGTCCATCAGGCAGCGTGCCACTCGCTGTGATCCGGTCACACGGTGGTCCGCGGTGCCTGGTTCTAGGAGCCAACCCACCCGGCCTGCGATCTCTAGCTCGGCTCGGACTATCGGCCACATGGACAATGTGACCTGACGGGCTTGGAGAAGCGCAGCGATTGCCTGAAGGTGTTGAGCCATCGCGTCGACGTACTGCGACGCAGCGCGTCCAGGTGCTTGTCCGATGCCGAGTGGTGCATCGGCGTGTCGTTGCTGAACGTAGCGTTCGTCTTGCCTGATGGGCGAATGGGGAGGGGCCGCTTCGCCGAGACCTCTTGCTGTCGTTCCCCACGCCGCCGCCAACGATAGGCACTGATCACGCATGCCGTCGAGGTATGCGCTGGCTTCGCCGGACAGATGGACCCAAGGTTCGAATGCGTCCATGAGATGTCTCGATGAGTTTGGGAGTTCATAGCACTATGCCAGGCGAGATTGCGGTGGTCACTCGTCAGAGCGAAGAGGCTGGTGGCCGAGCCGTTCTCGTGAACGGGGACGCGGTTATGTTCGCGGCGTTGCGGCCGATATCCGTCAGGTGTCGCATCCGCCGCAAGGCAGTTCGGGCTCGGGCGGCGTCGCCCTGCTGGGCAGTGCTGAAGGGCTGTGGGCCGAGCGGTTGGTCGCTGTCGATCTGGTAGCGGTCGCGGTAGGCAGCGACGGTCGTTGCATGGCGCAGCCAGACACGCCGCGCCTGCGCTTCAACGGGTGGCCGGCCGAGCGCAATCGTCCACGGCGCGCACTCCGAGACGGCTTCCTCCGCAAGCGTGGTAGCGCGCTGCTCGATCATCCGAGCACGCTCGTCGAGTGCCCACCGCATCTCATCAGACATCGGGCCATCAGCGAGTGGGATGAGCCCGGCGATCAGCCGAGCGGCACGCCTGTTTGTGTCGGCGGTGGCTGTTGTGAGTCGATGGTGAAGGACTGCGGCGATGTCGTCGGCGTCGTCGAGCTGACGGGCGGCGACTAGCGCTGGTAGCAGCGTGTCAGGGTCGTGGCCGTCGGCATCTGCTCGACGTAGTGCTGCCGCGAACGGCCCGAACGCATCGGAGACGAGAACCGCGTCAGCTTGCGCGGGCGCCAGCCCGCATCGGCGGACGAGCGTGGCCCAGCGGTCGTGTTGCGCGGCGGTGGCGATGGTGTCGTACTCGGCGGCGAGTTGACCGATGTTCGCTGCGGCGTGCTGCTCGGCCGTGATGGTCTCGTGGGCGGACAACTCCGCGCCAACGTGCTGGAGGACGCCGTAGAGCACCGCCCGGCCGGTGGTGTCGGTGTCGTCGGGGTGCTGGTGGTGCTCGGCGTCGGGCTGGTCGGTGACGATGTAGGCGATGTTGGCGTGCCGACCGCGGGTCATGGCGACGTAGCAGGTCTCGCGGCCCATGCCGGGCTGCACGATCGCGTGGGATGTGTCGACGGTGGTGCCCTGGGCGCGGTAGCCGGTGGTGGCGTAGGCAAGCTCGACATGCTGCGCCACGTACTCGGCAGGAAGCGTCACCTTCGGGCCGCGATGCTGTCCGGCGCGACGCACGACGATCGAGCCGTCACGTCGGGTCGCGGTCACCATCCAGCGGTCACCGTTGGCGACCCAGCCCCGACCGACCGTGAGCCGCCGCTGGTTGCGGCGGGTCATCACTAGGTCACCGGCGGAAGCGTGGGTGCCGTCGTGCAGTGCGACCTCGCCAGAGGGTGCGACGTGGCCGGCGACGATGCGGTCAAGCCGCGCGCGCAGGTTGAGCAGGGCCACCGTGTCGTTGGACTCGGCGACCATCACCGTCGTGCGGCCCGCCGCCAGGTCGGCGCACCATGCCTGGTAAGCGGCGTCGAGCATCGCCACGGTGTCACCCTCGACCAGCCGACCGCGCGCGTGGTAGATGTCGATCGCGTTCGTGTCGCCAGCGCGGAGGCGCAATGAGGCGTCGGCTTCCCACGGGTGGTGGAAGCGGCGCACGCCTGCGAGTTGGGGCACGTGGTCGCGGGCGCGGACCAGCATCCCGAACGCGCCGCCCGCGTCGACCGCGGCGAGCTGTGCCCAATCGCCGACTAACAACATCTTCGCGCCGACATCGGCGGCATGGCTGGCGATGCGGTCGAGAGGCATGGTGCCCGCCATCGACGCCTCGTCCACGACCACCAGCATCCCTGCTGTAAGCGCTGTTCGGCCGCGTGTGTGCTCGTGGAGCCATTTGGCGGTGTTCTCCGTCGGTGTCTCCAGGTCTTCGGCGAGCACCTGGGCGGCCGCCGCTGAAGGCGCAAGCCCGACGACGGTGCCAGGACCGTGAGCGGCCTCCCAGGCGGCACGGAGCACGCGCATCGCGGTGGTCTTGCCGGCACCGGCAGGCCCGACCAGCACGTCCACCGTCCGACCCGAAGCGCCAATGGCCTCGATCGCGGCGACCTGATCGTCCCCAAGCAGCCGACCCTGCCCGTCCGGGATACGAGCGTGCCGTGCGATCACCGTGTCGGGCAGCCGTGGAGCATGCAGGTCGTCTGCATGGTCGAGGAGACGGTCCTCAGCGGCGAGCAGGTCGGTCGAGGAGAACATGGTGGCGTGCTTGGGCCGGAACACGCTCGTACCGTCGGGCCGCTGGAACACCACTGGGGAGGGAGCCAGCTCGGGTGGGGTCAGGCGCAGCGAGCGTTGCTCGGCGAAGTCCACGACCAACTCGACCGCGGCCTCGCGATCGGTCGTGGTTGCGAAACGCAAGCCTGCAAGTTGACGGGAAGCCTCCGCGTGCAGGTTCCACCGCCGCCATGTCGAACGCTTCGTGGCGACCGTCTCGACCACCACCTGCCCGACCTCCGCCAGCATGTCGAGCGGCAGCTCGTCCACCGCCAGTAGCCGATCGGCCTGGCCGGCGGCGAGCAGCGCGGCTGCCCACGTCGGTGCATCGGTGCCGAGTACCGCTGAGGCCTGCGCACGCCAGGTCGTCGTCAGCTCGGCCAGCGACCTGAGCGTCTTGGCGGGCCGGGTCGCTAGCGTGGCCTGGGCGCGCAGCTTGATGATGGTCGTAGGTGTCGGCTGGCGGCCATGCTGCTCGACGTAAGCGTCGATGAGCCGTGCGGTCTCCTGCTCGATCGCGTGCGAACGGCTGGAGAACGCCTCGACCAGACCTTCAGGAACGCCGGCGATCTCCCAGACGGGGTTGCGGTCCCGGCCCCGATCACGCCGCTCCCACCCGACGCCGAGCGTGCGGGTGAGATGATCGGCAAGCAGCGCGTTGTAGTGCTCTGAGAGCGCGACCGTCGCGGCGTGTATCGGCCGGCCATCCAACGCCCGCCACTTGCCGTCATGCACCGCGCACACCTTGTTGCTCACGACGACGTGCGTGTGCAGCTGCGGGTCACCGGCACGCGAGTCGTAGTGGTCATAGGCGGTTGCGATCATCCCGGTGACCTCGACCTGCGCAACCGCACCGTCCGGGCCGGTCGCGCCGATGCGGGTCGCCGCAACCTCACGTTCCATCAGGTCGAGGACGTCCGCGACCGCCGCGTGATGCGCAGCCACGATCATCGCCTGCACTCGTGCATCGGCGACCGCCCACAACGCCGACACGGACTTGGGCACCGAGAAGGTGAAGTCGTAGCCGGCGACCGCCCGACGAACCTGCCGAGCCGCTTCCTCGGCCTCGATCTCGACCACCGCCTGCGCCCGCGCGTCCACCGGAAGGTCAGCATCGAGCGCCGCGGTCCGGTCGTTGATGCGTTCCTCGCGGCTCCTGAACGTCGGGTATGCGGCGCCGAGCGGACCGCCCGTGACCGGATCACGGCCCGCGCCAAGCAGCAACGCCAGCTGCGGCTCGATCACCTGGTCGCCCACCCGCAGCGCACCCCCGCCAACGCTCGCAAGACCAGAACCCAGCCAGAACCCCGGCGGACAACCCGCCTCGGCGTAGTAGCGGGTCAACGGCGTTGACAGATCCCGCTGCCCGTCACCCGCCGCCACCGACGCAAGCAGATAGCGGTAGCCGTCCCCAGCCGACATCACCCGCATCGAAACCGTCACCACACCACCGTTCACGGCGTAACCCGATACGCCACGGAGGTGCGCGCTCCGTTCCTCAGCTGCAAGAAGTGTGAGCTGGTCGCTCCGGGCGTGGCGTTGTGTACGGTAGGACGCCGTGGTCGTCGTGATCCGGTTCTCAGTGATGTGTCGTCTGCAGGGCGTGGCCTCGTGGGGCTCGCGTAGGTTCTGGCGGGCCGAATGTGCTGAGGCCGATCGGTGAGCTGGCGGATCAGCTTTTTCGCTGCGTAGCTGGATGCGCTGGTACGCGACCCTGACGCCTATCCGGTGTACGGGAGAGCGGGTAGCGCACCTAGAGGGTGGGCTTGGCAGCAACCGCTGCGGCGGCAGCAAGATCGGCGCAAGCCTTGTACCTCACCTTGTGATCTGGCCGGAACCCGACGACGGTGTAGCCGTCCTTGCCAACGTTCTCGCCCGCGGTGTTGAACTTGCCTTGGATGACGAAGCGGATGTGGACTCTAGGTCGGCCATCTGCCTGCTGGAGTCGAATCAGCTTGTCTCGCATGTCCTGCTGAAGGTGTGAACCCTTGGTGTCGATCACGATCACGTCCTTGGCGCCCCAGACGATGAAGTCGGGAAAGAACTTCGTGTTGCCGCCGATCCTGATGATCGGGATCGAGTAGCCGGACTGTGACGGGTTCCGCACCCACGGCACACCGACCTTGTCCAGTTCCTTCGCGAAGGGCAGCTCAAGGCTCAGGTTCAAGCCGTCGTATCCCTCGTGCAGCGCGTTCTTGAACGGTTCAATCGCCTCGCGGGCTACATAGTCGCCGACGATGTAGTCGTCGTCATCGTCGCTGGCCACCTCGACGTAGCTCTCTTCGACGAAGACCAGTCCGGCCTTGTCGGCAAGGTCGTTGAGCGTCTTGGCAGCACTACTACCTATCCCAATCGGTGCGTCCCACTTCCCATCGCTCAGTGTCACCGCTGATGCCGCCCGCGGGTGTTTGTGCGACAACGCTCTGCTGAACAGCCACCGGGCCAGCACCCGGGCCGTCGAGCCGACTTCGACCCATTCGAATGACGGGTCGTCAACACTGCCGATCACGCGCTCTAGTTGAGCCTTCAGTCCGATGCCGCTGGTATTAATTGTGTCCCCGCGGAAGTCGGTGGCATCGGCCTCGATCTCGGCCAGCTCGTCGATGGCCTCATCGAAGTGCTCAGCGATTTCGGGCACCGTCCGGAACTCTTTCGGTTCGAGGACCGTCAGGTGCTTCTTGCCGGGCCCGGACGTCGTGACAAGCACCGGTACGTTGTCATCGCGGAGTCGTGCTTGCGTCTTCTCGACGACCTCGGTGAACACCTTGTTGCTCTCGACCCGGACATGGACCTGCGCCGTGTTGAGCCGGTCCGCTGGATAGTGCTTGCGGCCTGGTTGCCGCAGTAGGCGGCCGACGATCTGCTCGGCCGCGATCGTCGAGCCGAGCGTCTTGTCGATATAGGCGAAATAGACGAAGGGATCGTCCCAGCCCTCTTGCAGGCTTTGGTTGAAGATGATGTGGCGATACGGGCCGCCGACGAAGTCGTCGTAGTCTCTATCGCCCGCTCCGAAGAGCACGAACTCGGCAGGCAGCGGGTGGTTCTTGTCGACCTTGAGGTCGCAGTAGACCGCGATCTCCGCTGGGTCGACGCCAAGCCCGTCGACGAGGTGCCGCCAGATTAGGATCGGTGGGGCCTGCCGCATCTGGAACGGCTGCTTCGGATCGTCCTTCTGCCGGTCGTCTCCCTCGACGATATTGGTGCGACAAACGTAGACAGCCTTGGGTTTCCCGGCGAGACCATGAGTCTCAGCATCCGTCTCGGCGGCGGCGATGTCCGCGTACATCTCGGAGACGACATCTTCCATTGGAGCCTGCCGGCCGATCAGGCCGACCTTGGTCTTGACCAGACCGCTGGCCGCGACCTCGCTTGGGGCGATGCTTGAGAGCAGATCGTCGTCGGTGAGGTCGTTGCTCTTGAGCTGATCGACCACTTCGGTCTGCATCGCCCTCGGAACTCTGGCCGTCGCGGTCGATAGCAGGAACGCGCTGGGGGACAACTCCAGCAGCCGTTCGGTCTGCGGGTCAGTCAGGTTGTGCGCCTCGTCGTAGACGACGATGAGCGGCCGACGGATGCCACCTGGGTCAGGCCGAAGGCTGAGGGAGTCCCAGATCGAGCCGTCAGCGGTATCGACCTGTGAGGCGTAGACCTTGCGCCCCTCTTTGTCTTTGCGGTTGAACTTGCCGACCGTGGCGAAGAACAGGAACGGGCTGTCGATCGTCTCGAGTTCGGTCACAGACAGGTCGACCAGCGCCCGAACCTCGAACTCGTCGATGAGGTCGTGATACTGCCCGCCAGCGTCGAGGTTCGCGAAGGTCTGTTCGACGACGACGCTCAGCTTCGACAGCCAGAGAACAATCGGCTTGACGGGCGACTGGGCCGCGATCTGGGCTACTGCGTCAGCCAGGACGACCGTCTTGCCCGATGCCGTAATGGAGGACAGGAACTGCACGTACGGGATCGGGCGACGCCTGGCACCGGCGCCGCGCATGGCAGGTTCAAAGATGTAACCAAGTACGCCCTCTGCCATCTGATCGGCAGCTGCCTGTTGAAAGGGGTAGAGCGTGATCAATCGAGGTCCTCGTTGGCGAACGGCTCGCTACGGATGTCGAGCCCGAACGAGGCCAGGATGTGATCGGGGATCTGGTAGAAGCTCGTCGTCTTCCGTTGATAAACCCAGCGCCGAGCGTAGACGTGATACCTGCCGACGGCGATGCCTGCTGTCTTCGCCTCCGCAACGATGGCTGAGTAGACCTCGCGCGTCAGGTCCGTGTTCTTGTCTGGACCATCCCACACGAGGAAGAAGCCTTCGTTCTCTGCGTTCTTAGCGACCAAGTAGGTGTACGAGTCGTCTTCTATTGCTGTGAGGTTCTCCCGCCGCCGCGACTCGTTGAAGTGAGCGAAGATCACCGTGTCGCGCATGTCAGCCCGCGCCATCCGAAGGACGGCCGCTCCGTCAATTTTGCCTGTGAGGCGCTTGTAGGTGAATCCGCCTCCGATCGGATCCCGCTTCCCGGACTTCCAATCCCCTGACATCGCTCGCTTGAGTCGGTTTTGGGTCAGGGTCCTCGCGTAGGCGTCGCCATTCTCCGGTCGTCCTTGCTCAATGAGCACGAACGACCGGTCGGCCTCAGCGACGTCATTCAGGAGCTGGACCGCGTGCCCGGTCGTTCCAGAGCCGGCGAACGGATCAAGTACAAGCCCACTCCGAGGACACCAGATTTGGATGATCTTGGTGCAGAGCTGCAACGGTTTCACGGTTTCGAAGCCGTGCCCAGGGCCGACGATCGCTGTGAGCTCCTTCACCCCAGACTGGCTCAAGCCCGACTGTTCCCACTCCCAGGAGGTCGCTCCAAGTTCAAGAGGATCCTCGTCGGGGTCGTCAGCCCAGTACGTAGTTGGGACAAAGCCCTTGCGCACAGCCTCGAGGTACTTCTTAGGTCGGGGGCCTCCCTGACCGTCTAGTCCGAACCAGACGAACGGCCAGTTTCCCGCAGCAAGGCGGCGCCTGGCCGTCCGTGTTGCTGCTGCTGGGACCGTGCCAGCAATTGTACGGAGTCGCTCGATCTCGTCTTGGTCGGCCGCGTCCACGGCCTTGCCGCCTCGAACCATCAGGGCAGGAGGGCGACTGTCCCCGATGGATCGCTCCTCATACTTGACGCCCCACTCTTCGAGCCAGCCCTTGATGTTGCGCTTCGGGTGTGCCCACGAGCGACTGCCCGACGGATAGTGAATCTCTCCGGTGAAGGGTGACTGGATGCCGTACTGATCCTTCGGAGTTGGTGTACGAGCCGTAAGATCGTGCTCTCGCCAGCGACCCTTTGGGTCACCGTCCCAGTCCTTGTACCTCGTGTATGAATCCTCGGAGCGAGCAAGCCGCTCGGTCTTCGAACGCCCGCTGTCCTTCGAGTATACGAGCACGTACTCCGTTGTACTCGCCACATGATTTTTGTCGTTCTTTGGCGCTGATGCCTTCTGCCAGTTGATGATGGCAAGTCGGTTCGTGTCTCCAAACAGCTCGTCGAGCATCTGGCCGAGACGGAAGAGCTCGCGCTGATCGATGCAGATCGCTAGGACACCGCCCGGTTTCAGCATCGCTTTCATCATCTGCAGCCTGGGCCACATGAATTTCAACCACTTGGTGTGGCGGGCTGTGTCGTCGACATCTACGAGGTCGCCGAGCCCGTCGTCGTTCGGGTCCTCGTCCCAGCGATCGTTGTACCGGAAGTCCTTGCCTGTGTTGTATGGGGGATCGGTCAGGATCAGGTCAACTTGGCCCCGGTACTTGTAGAGAGTGACCATCGACTGCAGGTTGTCGCCCTCGATCAGCAGGTTCTGCCCAACTTCGTCGATGGAGCCGTAGCTGCGGCTTTTGACCGTGGTCAGTTTACGAGGACGAACTCGCCGGGCAATCTGCCGAGCAGCCGGCTTCCCAGAGAACGCGAGTCTGATCCCGCCCTCGGCCGTTGCCTCAAGCAGCGCGAGGAGTTGGTCGGGCGTGAGGTCGCCAACCGCAACGTCGGCCAGCCCAGGTGGAAGGTTCAGGTTTGTCATCGGAGCATTCGGCCGTCGGCGTGTTCCGGAGGAAGGTAGTCGCTGTGTGCTCATCTCGTGGCCCTAGAGGGTCGGTGCGTGGTTGGTCGGCGCTCGGTGGTGGACCTACACCACAGCTTGCAAGGTGGTCTCGGACCGCTGGGTCGACCCTCGCGGGTAAGGGTCGCAGATGCCGGTGCTGTCGGGGCTCGGTAGCGCCGGGAGGGAGTTGTCGAGCGGTGAGGCTCCGGGCGGATCTTTGGTCGACGAACGCTCAAACTTGACGCGCTCCAAGCCGGGTCATGAGCTTCTCGAGGTTCTTCACGCCGCGGTCAGAGACCCCCGCAGCGAGAACGGCACCAGGAAGCAGGCCAGCACTCCACTCCGGTCTGTCCGTGAGGCCTTCGAGGATCGAGCGGGCCATGCGCTTACCGAAGTCATCACCGAACCCGTTGTTCCCATAGAAATTCAGACGCTCGACGGCTTCAGCGACGGCGGTGTCGAGCGGGCCGGTGAACTCCTCGGTCACCAGGTTGAACGCACCCAACCATGCTGCCCAGCCTCCCAGTGGGAAGGAGACCGTCTCGACCACGCCGAGGGACGAGTTCCTAGCCAGGCGCGTGGCGAAGTCCAGTTCCTCTGCGTGGGGAACGTAGGCGAGCACTGGGCCTTCACCTCTTGGGACTCGGGCACGTCCGGCCCGCCGACTCGTCCTGCTGTTGCGTTGCTCGAACCTATCCAGCTCCGGTACGCCGAGATGGCTCATGGTGTTTGTGACCAGCACGCCGGTTGCACCCTCCATGCGACAGCGTTCGTCCACCCACCTGACCGCCCAGCCAGCGGCGACGCCCCAATCGCGTGTCGGGTCGTCGTCGGGGACCCAGGCGAAGGCCAGTGGTGTCATCGGTACTCCAAGTGCGTAGGGCGCTGATGTCTGCGGCTGCTTTCCGACCATCTTCCTCATGGGGTGTGACATTGATGTCGTGACGGTGAGCAGCAGGCCGCCAAGAGCGCCTCGGCGAGTTCCGCTGCCTGCCGCACGTGCCAATCTTGGGCGGTCTGGCGCACCTATCAAGAGACCACCCACGATCGCGTGTGTCTGTGCTTGCTCGGTCCGAAAGGCGCATGCGCCGGCTGGGACGTTTGACCAGTGTCCTTATGGGCGGTCACGGTGCAGACTCTTTCTTGGGAGACGCGCGATGACGCCCACATCTTTTCTCTTGCGCCGCTCCGCCAACCGAGAGGTGGTTGGAGCACTGCCGACGCCTGTGCGTCGTCGCCGACCGCTGCTCATCGCTGCGGCACTCGTGTTGGGGGCACTGGTCTGGCTCGTGGTCTCCACAGGTTTGGATCGTGCATCGGAGCGCGTCCAGGTCTGGAGTCTTGCCACCCCGGTAGTGCGGGGTCAGGTGGTCGATCGAGTGCATCTCGCGCCGGTCGAGATCGCGGCGCCCGAGACGACGGGCGTGCTCGTGGTCACCAATGCTCGCCTCGGCGAACTGCTCGGCGGCGTGTGGGCGGCGGACCTGCCTGCCGGCACGCTGGTGTCGCACGGGCTGATCTTGGAACGGCTGGAGGTTGCGGCCGACGAGGCGTTGGTGGGACTCGCGTTGTCGCCAGGCCGATGGCCGTCGCCCGCGCTGCGAGCGGGCGACGTCGTGATGGTGGTGCGGACGGGCGATCAGCCTGGCGTGTTGGTCGAGCGCGCGACAGTTGACGGCATAGCGGTGCTGGGCGATGCGGTGTCCGCGACCCGGCTGGTCACGGTCACGGTTCCACGCGGCTCAGTATCCGAGGTCGCAGCCGCTGCTGCCGCTGGCAACGTGACGCTGGTGGTTGTGTCATGAGTCGCATCGCGGTCGCATCTGTTGTCGGCGCGCCGGGTGTGTCCACGTTGGTCTCGGCGATGGCGTTCACCTCGACGACTGCCACGCTGGTGGTGGAGTGTGCCCCGGATGGTGGCGTGCTGGCGGTGCGGTGGGGCATCCCGCGAGGGATCACGCTGGCGGACCTTGCGATCGACGCTGCTCCGCGGGATGACATGTGGGAGCGCGCACAGCCGTGGATGGGCGCGACGCGGCTGCTGGCCGGTGACCCATCACCGATCACGATGCAGCGTTCCCCAGTCGCCCGGTATGTGGCGGACCGGCTCGGCACGGTGGAGGTGCCGACCCTGCTCGACCTCGGGCGGCTTCGTCCCGATGATGCCACCACGTCGTTGCTGGGCGAGGTAGATCGGCTCTGGCTGCTGCTGGAACCAACGGTCGAGCATGTGACGAACGCGGCCACTTGGAAGCCACTGCTCGGTGACATCACGGTCGAACTGCTGGTTGTGGACCGACCGGCATCGAACGGCCGGTACCCGGTGCGAGAGATCGAAGACGTGCTCGGTTGGTTGTGCATCGAAACGATCCAGCGTGACCGGCGGGCCGCGTTGGCACTGCGTGGCGTGGGCGCTCCGCGTTCCTACCGGCTGGAGCACATGCCGCTGGTCCGTCAGGCCGGCGGCCTACGCGACAGGCTCGACACGCCCCAGGAGGTGGGCGTGTGAGACACCAGCTGATCGAGTGGTCGCAGCCGGCTGTCCGCGAGGTGGTCGAGTGGGCGCTGCCTACGTTGGAGCGCCGACGCGCCGACGCGCTCGACAACGACATGCGTGGTGATGAGCTGGCCGGGCAGTTCGCCGCCTGGGTCGCCGATGAAGTCAAGGAGTTCCGCCGCCTGGCGACGGCGGGTGCGCTGCCGACGCGGGAAGCCGGTGAGCCGACGCTAGCGGCGGCCCGGCAAGCGCTGCTGGCCGAGCTGGCAGGTCTTGGACGGCTGCAGCCACTGTTGGACGACGAGCAGGTCAACGACATCCACGTGCTCGGTCACGACACCGTGTTCGTGCTCACCGCCGACGGTAGGAAGGAGTCCATGCCGCCGATTGCTGACTCCGACGGTCAGCTGATCGAACGCATCAAGTGGGTCGCGACACGTGATGGGGTGACGGCTCGTTCGTGGGACCTTGCGCACCCGACTCTGGATCTGCGGCTGGCGTCGGGTCATCGGCTGTCCGCGGTCATGGCGATCACCCCCCGGCCGACCATCACGATTCGCCGACCCTCGTGGACGCTGGATCGTCTCGATCAGTTCGTCGCTGTGGGCACGGTGTCGGAGGAGCTAGGACGATTCCTCGGTGCGGCAGTGCGGGCGCGGCTGAACATCGTGCTCGCTGGCGGCCAAGGCGCAGGCAAGACCACGTTGATGCGCGGGTTGCTAAATGAGGTGTCACCGGTAGAACGGATCGTGACGGCGGAGGACGCGCGTGAGCTGCGTCTGGACGAGCTCGTAGACGCGGACGGCCAGCGGCTGCATCCAGATGTCGTCGCGCTGGAGACCCGAACAGAGAACTCGGAAGGGGCGGGTCGGTTCACGCTCGCCGACTGCTTGCACCTGGCGAAGCGTTTGAACCCGGATCGGGTAGTGGTGGGTGAGGTCCGGTCCGTCGAGGCCGGGCAGATGGTCGACGCGATGCTCGGGAGTGCTGGCGGGTCGATGTGCACGGTCCATGCGTCAGGGGCGCATCAGGCCATCGGCCGGCTGCGGTCGCTGATGACGTTGCACGGCACGCTCAGTGAACAAGCCGCGCTAGAGCTGCTTACCGACGCGGTCGACCTCGTCGTCTATCAGGAGAAGGAGCCCACCACGGGGCGAAGATACGTCCGTCAGGTCGCCGAGGTCGGGCTCACCGATGGCCATGCGACGTTCCACGACATCTTCTTGCCCACACCTGACGGTCGAGCAGTGCTGCACAGCCTGCCGCACCACCTCGCGGAACGCCTGCGCCCGTTCGGGTATGCGATGCCGGCTAGCAACGGGCAGGTGGTCCGCTGATGGGGCCACAGCTGACCGGGATGATTGCGGGAACCCTCGCTGTGCTCGTAGCGCTGGCAGCCTGGGCAGCCGTGCGGCCGCCCGATACGCGCGCAGTGTCGACGGACAGACGTCAGCTCACTGCCGTACTGGCCCGCCACCGTTATGAGTTTCTGACCGTCGCCGCGGCGGTTCTCGTGGTGGTGGTGACACGGATGCTGGTACTCGGGGTCGCCGCGGCCGTCGCGCTGTGGCTGATCCCGTCGATAGTCGCAGGTGCGCGCGAGCGGACCCGCCAACAGCTACTGCTCGAAGCGACGCACGCCTGGCTACTGCAACTTCGCACCGTCCTGGCGGCCGGAAGCGGCCTGGAGCAAGCCATCATCGAAACGGCGGCGCTCCAGCCGGACCACTCGCCGCTTGCACCCGCCGCCCAGCGGCTAGCCACCCGCGTGCGGCTGCTCGGACCCATCCCGGCGCTGCGGGGGTTCGCCGTCGAGGTCAACAACCACATCTGCGACACAGCCGTCACGGTGCTCACCAACGCGCTGAGCAGGCAGAACGTCGGCGTCGCGCATGCACTCGACGGGCTGCTGGAGTGGGCCGAACAAGACGTCCGTCAACAGCGGGACATCGACGCACGCCTGCAATCCGTGCGCACGCAGCGGTGGATGATCATCGGCATCTTCATGGCGTTGGCTACCTACTTCACTGCCGCGAACCCCGCGTTGATGTCCGTGTATGCCACCCCGCTCGGCCAGACCGTGCTCGCCGGCATCCTCGGGGTTGCGGCGCTGTGCTTGTGGGCGCTGGAACGAATGGCCCGCCCGAGTCGTCCGCCGCAGTTCTTCGCGCGCGAGGAGGTCGGCTGATGATCTTCACAGGTCTGCTAGCCGGCACGCTCGCCGCTGCCGCCCTGTTGCTCGGCGTCGTGGCGCTGTCACCCCAGCCTGTCTCGTTGCGTGAACGAGTCCGCGTCGCACTCGAACCCGCCACCACGCGCCGCACGACCACGACCTGGCTGGGACGATGGCGCAACCGGATGCTGCCCACCGACGATCGGCTCGACGCGGCCCTGGCGATCACAGGTGTCAGCATCGAACGGTTGCTGGTCCGCCGTCTGGCATGGACGGCCGGCGCCGCCACAGTTGCGGCGCTGGCGTGGCCTGCCGGTCTCTCCGCGCTCGGAGCGCCCTTGGTGGCAGCACCGGTGATCGCACTGGCCGGGGGCGCGGTCGGGTGGTGGCTCGCGGTCCATGAACTGCACGACCAAGCCGCCAAGCGCCGCCGTGAGCTGAGCCTCGCGCTGGCTGCCTACCTGTCGCTCACGGCCACCATGATCCGTGCTGGTGCCGGCGAGGAGCAAGCCCTGCGCGACGCTGCCCACGCCGGCTCCGGTTGGACGTTCCGGGCGCTACAGCGGGCCATCGACCGTGCCGACACGACCGGCATGAGCCTCTGGCACACCTTCGATGTGCTCGGCCGCGAGCTTGGGATGGTCGAGCTACGCGCCCTGGGCGGGCAACTACGGATCGCACGAGAACAAGGCTCTTCACCGACCCGAACGCTCATCTCCCGCGCCGCTGCGCTGCGTGCCGAGGAACTCGCCACCCAGCTAGCCGAGGCGAACCGTGCCGAGCAGCGCATGGCCGCCCCCCTGGTCGGCCTTGGCCTGACGGTGGTCGTGTTCATCATCTTCCCCGCGCTCATGGCCTTCATCAGTCCCTGACGCCCCTACCTGACAAGAGGACCGCCGTGCACCACCAGCGACCGCCACCAAGGAGATCCTGATGCACCGCTTTGCCAGTAGACGACCGTCGCCCGTCTTGTCGGCGACGAGCGTGATTATCGCCACGCTTGTGCTTGCCCCGCTGACCGCCGTGAGCCGGCTGGTCGCGGCCACTGCGACTCGGCTCCGCGACGAGGAGGACGGCGTTTCCGAGGTCACCTCGGCGCTCCTGCTCGCTGGCGGGATCGCAATAATCGTGATCATCGTGCTCGGCATCATCCAGCCCTGGGCCGAGAACGAAGCGGAGAACCTGCCGACGTCCGGCGACTGAGCAATGTGCTCGTCACGCATGCAACCCCTCTCCGCGTCACCGGAGGCGGACTCAGGCCCGCTGCGTCGGCGCTTGGCCGCCGAAGATGGCACGGCACAGGTCGTCCAGTTGGTGCTGCTCGCCCCGTTGCTCGGCTTCCTCCTTGCACTACTGCTGCATGCAGGCCTGTTCTTGACCACCAGGGCTGTGGTGATCACAGCCGTGGCCGAAGGGCTCAAGGACGCCACGCTCTACGGCGCCGTGCCGGCCGTCGATGGTGAGACCCGCGCACGGGAGGTGCTCGCAGAGCACTCGGCCGCCACCGCGATCCAGATCGAGACGACCGTGGACGACCTCGTCGGCACGATCACCCTCACGGTCACGGTGGACGCCCCAGCGGTTGCGCCCGGCTTGCCACGCACCGTGCGGCACAGCGCCACCGGAACTCACGAACGGTGGCTGCCATGAACCGTGCCGACACGCAGGACGGCTCGACGCTGATCGAGGTCGTGCTGCTTGCCCCAGCAGTCGCCGCGCTTGTGTGGCTGCTCCTGTGGGCAGGCACCGCTGGACACACCCCGGCCGAGATCGAGCTCGCCGCCTCCGATGCCGCTCGCTCCGCCGCCGCGACACGCGACCCCGCCGACCGGGCCGTCCGTGCCCAGCAACTGGTCAACGACCGACTCGCCGATGTGTGCGATCTGCTCACAGTCGATACGACCCAGCAAGGTCAGGTGATCGAGGTCGCCATCACTTGCCAGCTACAGACCGACCCGATGCGTGCCATGGGTGTTGCGGCGCGCACCTTCGATGCAACCGGCATTTCGACGATTGACAGGTTCATCGTGGAAGGCCCCGCCCATGGGTAGTCGCAGGGAGGAGGGGACCGCCGTCATCTGGGTGATCGGACTAGCCACCGTCACCCTGCTGCTGGTGGCGCTGGCCGCCGACGGCGCTCGCGTCCTCTCTGCCGTGTCCGAGACGGGAGACACGGCGCGGGCAGCCGCCCGTGCAGGCGCGCTGGCCGCCGATCCGGCAACCCGCCGGCTAGATCCGGCGCTGGCAGACGTCGAGGCACGCGCTGTCGTCCTCGCGCGCGACATGACGCCGCTGACGATTGACGTCGCTCCCGGCGGCACCCAGATCACCGTGACGGTCGAGACCACCATCGACCTGCCGTTGCTCGCGCTGCTCGGTGTCTCGCAGCGCACGATCTCGTCGACCGCCACCTCCGACCTACTTCAGGGAGTGACCGGACCATGATCCCATCCCGCCGCGCCACCCTCGCGCTTATGGCCGTGGTTGCGTTCGCGGCTACAAGTTGCTCATCCGGCGATCCTGGCCCGAGCGATCCGACCCCGCCTGGGACACCGCCAGGTGCTACAGGCAGCAATAACACACCGGACTTGGACAACACCACTGCGCTCGACCTGTACGTCGCGCTTCAGCACGCCATCATTCAGCTCGCACCAACCGACCCCGAGGACATCGACATCGACGCCTCGGGCGTAGGCATCGTCGTCGCCGGCTCGCCGGCCGCCGTGTTCCTCACGGATCGGCTCACTGCGCTCCAAGCTGTCGGGACAGGCCCCTCCGGGCAGGTCGTTCACGCCGAGGTCCTCGAGTTCGGTACGGCGTCGGCCGGCCGGCAGCCGGCCGAGCTGTGCGTGCTCCAACAGGTCGAGATCGTCGACGTGACGACCGGCCAGCCCGTGGCAGGCGTGCCTGAACCGGCCGAGCCGCGCTACACCCGCATCGACGTCACCTATCAGCACGACGACGAGTGGCTGATCGCGGACCTCGCCGCCGATGATCCGGCGACTCTCGACGACTGCGTCCCACCCTCGATCGACGCAAGCGTCCACGCCAACTGGGACGACTACATCGACGCATTGGCGGCGTGGATCAACTCGTCGTTCGCCGTCGAGTCGCGTGGCGCGCTCGAACCGCTGGTCACCACCGAGCGCTGGCAGCAGATTGAAGCCACCGAACCGGCCGAGCCAACCGGCCGCCACTACGGGGACATCGCCTACGACCTGACGTTGCTTCAGGCCACAGGCGCTGAGGTCGTCGGCGAGTGGTGCATCGACGGTACGCGCGACCCCGAGGCAACAACGGTGCGCAACGGCGAGGTCGTGCAGGATGACACGCGCAGCGTGATCCGCGCCCGATGGGAGCTGGAAGACGGCCAGTGGCTGGTTGCGGCGCCCGATCCGGCCAAAGGTGACGGCGAGATATTGGCAGGAACCGTCGGCGCACCGGAGGGTCACCGATGCCTCTAGCTCGCACGCTGCTAGTTCTGGCGTTCGTCGGCGCCGTCGTAGCACTGGTGCCACCCCTGGCGGCCGAGGCACAGGAGTGCGTAGAGGTCACCCAGCCGAACAACAACCCGCCACCGAACGAGATCACGATCGGCCTCTACTGCCCAGGCGACGACGACACCGGTTCCCCGCCGCCTCCAACCACACCCGTGGCTGGAGGCGGCGGCAGTGGCCCGACCTGTGAGTGGTGGCCGAGCCCGTTCCACATCATGGAGATGCGCAATACACCGGACGGGATCGAAGTGTGGTGGATGTACCACTACCGATGCGATGACAGCACCGTCGGCGACACATGGCTTTGCACTAGCCCCGATCTTTCAGTAAGCCGCGGGGCGGTTCCATAGAAAGTGCCCTCCGTTGCGGTTGGCTGCGTTCTGTCGAAGGAATGCATCCAAGCAAGGA
>Ga0208490_100272_pt1 | contig 40291 bp, 34 predicted proteins | sample SubbioAug_CSWold_FD_184818 | JGI IMG/M metagenome (GOLD analysis project Ga0208490, IMG submission 184818) | Serpentinite rock and fluid subsurface biosphere microbial communities from McLaughlin Reserve, California, USA - CR11Aug_CSWold (SPAdes) | ecosystem: Environmental > Terrestrial > Deep...
CTACGTGTGGCGCGATCCGGCTCCCGACGGCGGGCCGCCCAACAACTGGGTCAGCAACTTCGGCGGCCCGGCGTGGACCCTCGACGAGAGGTCGGGCCAGTACTACATGCACCTGTTCCTGCCCGAGCAGCCCGACCTCAACTGGGCCAACGACCGGGTGCGTACCGCGTTCGCCGACATCATCGACACGTGGTTCGCCCGCGGCGTGGACGGGATCCGCATCGACGTCGCGCACGCCCTGGTCAAGGACGAGCAGTTCCGCGACAACCCGCTGCTGGTCGAGGTCGCCGCCTCGTCGGCACCCGGGGACCGGTTCAAGGCGTTCGACCACGTCCACGACCAGGACCAGGAGGGCGTGCTCGACATCTACCGCGAGTGGAACCGGATCGCGGCCAAGCACGACGCGATGCTGCTCGGCGAGGTGTACCTGTTGCAGACCGAGCGGCTGCGTCGGTACGTCGCGGACGGCGACGGCCTGCACCTCGCGTTCGCCTTCGCCACCCTGCACACCACCTGGGACGTCGACGAGATCCGTACGACGCTGGGTGGACTCGTCGAAGCGGGCGGGGACGACTTCGCCTGGCCGCTCGGCAGCCACGACGACCCACGCGCGGCGACCCGGTTCGGCGGCGGCGAGGTGGGTGCCCGTCGTGCGCGGGCCTACCTCACGCTGCTGTGCGGACTGCCGGGCGTGCCGTTCCTCTACCAGGGCGACGAACTCGGCCTCGACGACGGCGACCTGGCCGACGACTCGGCGCAGGACCCGATCGCGGTCCGCAACCCCGGCGCTGCCGGCCGCGACCCCGTGCGCACGCCGATGCTGTGGGAGGCCGTCGAAGGATTCGGGTTCACCACGGGCACGCCATGGTTGCCGTTCGGCGCCAACCGACGACCCGAACAGGCGGCTGCGGCTCAGCAGGGGGTGCCCGGCTCGCCGCTCGAACGCACCAGAGACCTGCTGCGGGCGCGCCGGGAACTGCCGGCGTTGCGCAAGGGTGCTGGATCGCAGTGGCTGGCCGACACCGGCCCGGTCATCGCACTGCGACGCCACCCGGAGGACACGTCGGCGGCGGACGTCGTGACCGCGCTGCACGTCGCTGACGGCACGGGCGCGACCGGACCGGCCTCGTTCCGGCTGCCCGCGCCCGGTCGGCTCGTGTACGCCAGCGACGACGGCGTCGAGGTGGACGGGACCACGCTGCGCCTGCCGCCCGACACGGCGGTGTTCGTGGAGTTGACGTCGTGATAGTCGTGGTCGGCGAGGCGTTGGTGGACCTCGCGCCCGTGCCCGGCGACCCCTCGGGCGCTCTGCGGCCGCTGCTCGGCGGCTCGCCGTACAACGTGGCGGTCGGTCTCGGCCGGCTCGACACCGAGACCGCGTACCTCGGCTCGATCTCCCTCGACGCGTTCGGCGAGCGGTTGTCGCATCGACTGCGCGACGAGGGCGTCTCGGTCCACCTGGTCGCGCGGACCGACGCGCCGACCACGCTCGCCGTGGTGCACCTCGACGACGCCGGCCGTGCCAGCTACGGGTTCTATCTGACCGGCACCAGTGCCGCAGAACTGACCCCCGACCACCTCGAGGGCTGGCAGGCGGCCGACGCCGCGCACGTGTCGCTCGGCGCCGTCACGCTCGACACCGACCCCGCTGGCGAGGTGTTGGTCGGGCTGCTCGCGCAGGACCGCGGGGACACGCTGCTGAGCCTCGACCCGAACATCCGCCCCAGCGTGATCGGCGACCTCCGCCGCTACGGGACCAGGCTGGACCAGGTGGTCCGCGACATCGACCTGGTCAAGGTCAGCGACGAGGACCTGCAGATCCTCTACCCGGGTCGCGCAGCCGACGACATCGCCCGGCGGTGGGCGTCGGCGGGGCCGGCGGCGGTGGTCGTCACCCGCGGTGCCGCCGGTGCCGAGGTCCACCTCGCCGACGGCACGGCCGTCGTGGCGGCCGGCGAGACGGTCGAGGTCGTCGACACGGTCGGTGCCGGTGACGCGTTCACCGCCGGGCTCCTCCACGCGCTGGCGCGGGCGGACGCACTCTCCCGCGAGCGCGTCCGCGCACTCGACGAGCAGGCCTGGCGCGACGCGCTGACCACGGCCGTGCACGTGGCCGCCCTCACCTGCACCCGCCCCGGCGCCGACCCCCCAAGCGCCTCGGAACTGTAGGCCGGAACCCTGGGGGCAACGAGCGAGCGCAGCGAGCGAGAAGGGGGACCGGGCCCTAATCGGTGCGGATGGCTTCGAGGCGTTCGTCGCGGGGGTCCTCGTCGGCATAGGACCAGTCGGACTGCTTGAGGTGGTAGCGCGGGTGCCAGGTCACCTCACCGGTGTCCTCGTCGATCGCCTCGATCAGCGGCGTCGGCAGGTCGGCTGGGGTCGGCTCGCCGCGTTCGACGGTGGCGACGAACTCGTCGACGAACGCCTGCATCGTGCTGGCCACCAGCAGTTGCGATCCGACGGGCAGGTAGCAGCGGTTGGCGTCGGTGACGGTGTGGCTGCGGCGCAGCAGTGTCTCGAGGTCGGCCTGGGTGGCTTCACCGCGTTGCACCTTGGCCAGGATCTCGTCCATGGCGGTGTTGCCGAGCTTGCAGGCGTTGCACTGCCCGCAGGACTCGATGGCGAGGAAGTGGATGAGTACCGCCAGCACGTCGACGATGCTGCGTGAGTTGTCGTAGACGATGAACCCGCCCGAACCCATGCCGGCCCCGATGTCGGCCATCTCGTCGAAGCCGAGCGCGACGTCGAGGCGTTCGGGCGTCAGCACCATGTTGGACGTGCCCGAGTAGACGGCCTTGATGTCGCGGGCGCCGGCGATGTCGACCAGCAGCGTGCGGAGCGGCGTGCCGAGCGCCAACTCGTAGACGCCGGGATTGTCGACGTCGCCGACGACCGTGAACACCATCGTGCCGGGCGAGGACTCGGTGCCCGCCTGGCGGAACCAGGCAGCGCCGTTCGCCAGGATCGAGGCGACGTGCGTCAGCGTCTCGACGTTGTTGACGATCGTGGGGTTGGGCACGGCGGTGGTCGCGTTGAGGCCCTGCTCGTAGGGCCGGATGATGCGTGGCATCGGCAGCTTGCCCTCGATGACCTCGAGCATCCCGGTCTCCTCCCCGAACAGGTAGGCGTCGGGGCCGAGCACGATGTCGATGCGGTCGGCGCCGCGCCACCCGGCCTCGCGGACCTCGGCGAGCGCTGCCTGCAGCCGCTGCACCGGGAGGGTGAACTTCTCCTTGATCCCGATGAACGCGGCCTCGGCGCCCGTGGCGTACAGGCCGATGCAGATGCCCTCGAGGAAGGCGTACGGCTGCTGTTCGATCAGCACCCGGTCCTTGTAGGTGCCCGGTTCGCCCTCGGCCGCGTTGGCCACCAGGCTCAGGCGGCCGCCGGCCCCTGCGGCGTTGTCGAGGACACCGCGCCACTTGCGTGCGGTCGGGAACCCGGCGCCGCCGCGGCCACGCAGGCCCGCGTGGTCGACCTCCGCGATGACCTCCTCCGGTGCGATCTCGAGCGCGTGCGCCAGGCCGCGCCCACCACCCGCGGCGAGATGGCCGTCCAGGCTGGTGACCGGCGTGGGAGGCAGCAGGCGATCGGCATCGTCACGCACGGTGGTCTCTCCGCTCGGCGGGTGGGAGGAAGAGGGTGGCCCGCCGAAGGGTCGGGGCGCAACCTCGCCGTCGGACCGTTCATCCGCGTCTGCCCGACCGGTCGACCACGAAGCGCCGCGGGTCGTGGGTACCGTCTGCGCCCGACCGATCGCCAGACACCACCACGGGGGCCCGATGCGCCGGTTTACGAGCAACGCCGTCCGACGTCTCGCGGCCGCGGCCCTCACCGGCGCCGCCGTGGTGCTCGTGGCGGCGTGCGACGCCGGCGAACCGGATCTCGAGTTCGTCGGACCCGACGACGGCACCGTCCTGGCCGCCGACGACGTCGCGGCAGCGGTCTGGGAGGTCCGCAGCACCGACGCCGTGCCGGAGACGGTGGGGTTCGCTCTCGACGGTGACCCGGCCGACGGGGACACCGCCGATGGCGCGTTGCGCTGGACCGCCGGCGGCCTCGACGACGGCGACTACGTGCTGAGCGTGCAGCGGTCCGGGCCGGAGGCCGACACCGACCCGGAGGTCCTCCACGAGTGGCGGTTCGCGCTGGACACGACACCGCCGGAGATCGAGTTGACCTCGCCCGAGAGTGCGGTCGTCGCCGGCGAACCGGTCGTCGTGGCCGGCACCACCGAACCGGGCGCGACGGTCACCGTCGCAGGCCAGGAGACGACCGCCGGTGACGACGGCGCCTTCGAGGTCGAGCTCACCGACCCGCCCGAGGGTGAGATCACGATCGCCGCCGTCGACGCGGCCGGCAACGCCAGCGACCAGGCGTTCACGCTGGTCACCGTGCCGTCACGGGTCGAGGTGGAGCAGATCCGCGGCGTGCACGTGACCGCGTACTCGTGGGCGACACCGAGTTTCCGCGAACGCATCATGGCGATGATCGACGACGGGATCATCAACACGGTGGCGCTCACCCTCAAGGACGAGGGCGGCATGGTCGGCTGGGACAGTGAGGTCGAACTGGCGCAGGCCTCGGGGGCCGCGTCCGGCGTGTACGACCTCGCTGCGGTCGTCGAGGAACTGCATGCCCACGGCGTCCACGTGACCGGCCGCATCGTCGCGTTCCGCGACCCGATGCTCGGCGCGCTCGCCCTCGAACGGGGCGAGACCGACTGGCTCATCCAGACCCCGGCCGGCGAGCCGTTCACCGGCAGGTACGGCTGCTGCTTCACCAGCTTCGCCGACCCCGAGGTGATCGAGTACAACCTCGCGCTCGCCGAGGAGGCCGCCGCCGCCGGCGTCGACGACATCCTGTGGGACTACATCCGTCGGCCCGACGGCCCGGTCGAGAACATGGTGGTACCCGGAGTCTCGCCCGATGCCGACGGCGCCACCCTCGAGGCCGCCGTCGTCGAGTTCACCAGGCAGGCCGACGAGCGGCTCGCCAGGTACGGCGTCGGCCACGCGGCGTCGCTGTACGGCATCGCCGCCGACCGACCGACCCAGATCGCCCAGGACGTGCCGGCCCTGGCGGAACACCTCGACTACGTCGCGCCGATGATCTACCCCTCGCACTGGGGACCCGGCGAATACGGCGTGGCGGACCCCAACCGGCAGCCCTACGACATCATCACCGCCACGCTCGAGGTCTGGAAGGCGACGACCGAGGGCACCCGGGCACGCGTCGTCCCCTGGCTCGAGGACACCCGGTACCGCCAGTGGGACCGCGCCCATCAGGTCCGCGAACAGATCCGCGCCTCCCGCGACCAGGGCATCGAGGAGTTCCTGATGTGGGACCCCAACGTGCAGTACACCCCCGAGGCCTACGACGGGGTCCCGAGGGGTCGCGAGGAGTGACCGACGGGTAGCGTTGGCGCGGTCGCCTACATCCCGACGACGAGGCAGGACACGGTGCCCCTCTCCGCCCAACTCGGTGCCCATGAGATCACGTTCGAGGACGTCGGTGGCGACGGACCCCCCATCCTGCTCACGCCCGGCGCCGCCGAGTCCGCCGCGGACCTGCGCGCGCGGTTCGAGCGGTTCGCCCGGGTGTACCGGCTGATCGTGTGGGACCCGCCCGAGGGCGACGGTGACGACCGGGCCCGCGACCTCTCCGGGCTCGCGCTCGACCTGCTCCATCACCAGGGCATCGAACGCGCGATCCTCGCCGGCGACGGTCAGGGCGCCCTGGTGTGCCTGCGCGCCGCTCTGCAGGCCCCCGACCGCGTCCGGGGCCTGGTCCTGTTCGACGTGCCCGAGGGCGAGGCGGCGGAGTACGACCGCATCGACGAACTCGACGTCCCGACCGTGGTCGTACAGACCGAGGCCGGCGGCGGTCGGTCCCACGAGGCGACGCGCGAGCTCGGCGCGGCGATCCGCGACAACCGCGGCGTCCACCTGCTCGAGGGTCCGGCCCCCGCGGTCGCCCCGACCCGCGAGTCGGACGTCGACCCGTTCGTCCGCGAGTACCTCGAGTCCCTCCCCGCCTGATCCATGTGCGCGGCAAATGGGGCGGGCAGCCGGCGCTCCGCGGGTCCCGACGACAGGTTGCCGCCCATGCGCGGCAATCGGTGGAGATCAGCCGACGAAGACGGGGGCGGGGACGCCGAGTTCCTTGGCGCGCAGCGCGAGCAGCGCGGCGATCCTGGCGATCAGCGCGTCCTCGTCGGCGACGTCGGCGGCACGCAGCGTCTCGACGCGGATGCCGGCTTCGGCCAACTCTCGGTTGCGCGCAGCGTCAGCGCGGCGGGATCGCAGGGTGCTGTGGTCGACCGAGCCGAGGTACTCGAGCGCGAGCTTGAGCACGCGGAAGTACCAGTCGACCCGCCGGGTCCGGGTGACCCAGACCTGCGGCTCCGGGGCCGGGCTGAACCGGCAGGCCGCGCCACCGATCCTGCGTTCGCCCTCACTTTCGCTGCGCAGGTCGGCGACGCCGAACACCTCCCGCAGCGCTGCCGCGCCCGGATCGTCGGCGGGGCGGTCGGCCAGCGCGGCCTCGAACTGCTCGGCGGTGAGTTCCCCACGCCAGCGCAACGAGTCATATGCCAGCCGGAGATTGCGCTCGCCCACCTCGTCGACGAACCGGCCGGCGTCGATGAGCGCGTCCACCAGTACGGCGAGGCGGACCTGGCCGAGAAGCTGGACGGCACGCGCAGGGTGCGGATCGGTTCGATACGGGAAGCCGAGGTCGGCCGCGATCCGGCGCCCTGGCGCCAGCAGGATCTCGAAGGGGGCGTCGGCGTCGAAGCCGTCGATACGTGCACGAGAAAGCACATACGGGCCGGTGACGGTAGCCAGCGGTCGGCAGCGCAGGGCGGCCGCGATGGGCACCTGGTCAGGCAAGGGGGCGCCGCCCACCACACGTAGTACGCCCCGCTCGATCGGCGCCAGCCATCCTGCACGGACCACCTGATCCAGGGTGCCGCGGCTGGCGTGCTGCAGCAGTTGCCAGCGGGCAATGACCCCGAGCTGGGCCTCGGCGAGTTCGGCGGCGGCGGACGGCAACATGCGGCGAGTCTGCGCCTCGCGGCGCTCCGGCGCCGATCCGGATGCGCCGAGGTTGTGGACAACCGATGCCAGCGTCTCACCGCGCCCATGCGGCGACCGTGCGAACGTCCCTCGGCCAGCAACCACGACCCCCACTTGCCGCGCATATGCGGCAAGTGGGGCGGCTGGCACGCGTTGGGGGCGTGGCAACGACCGAATGCCGCGTCTATGCGGCAAGTGGGGTGGGTCAGGGGTTGACGGGATCGAGGGTGTCGCCCATGAGCTGCTCGAGCTCCTGGTCGTGGACCACGTGCTGTCCGGCGGCCGGGGACGCGGACGGCACGCGCGCGGCGCACCGCAGCTTCCGGTCGTCGGCGAGATCGTCGAGGATGTTCCACAACCGGCCGTCGACGAAGCTCCACCCGCCCATGTTCTTGGGCTCCTCCTGGAGCCAGACCACGTCCTTGGCGTTGGGGTAGCCCTCGAGGATGTCGCGGATCTGCCCGGCCGGGAACGGGTAGAGCTGTTCGACGCGGACGATGGCGGTCGGCGACTCGCGCTCGTCGCGGGCCTTCATCGCGTCGTAGGCGACCTTGCCGAAGCAGAACACCACGGCCTTGGCCTCGGCCCGATCGCGCGAGTCCCAGGCAGGGTCGTCGAGGGTCTCGCGGAACGAACCGGAGGTGAACTCCGACAGGTCCGAGAACGCGTTGGGCGAGCGCAGCAGCGACTTCGGGGTGAAGATGATCAGCGGCTTGCGGATCTCGCGGTGCATCTGGCGTCGCAGGACATGGAAGTACTGGGCCGCGGTCGTGGCGTTGACGACCTGGATGTTGTCCTCGGCGCTCAGGATCAGGAAGCGCTCGATGCGCGCAGAGCTGTGCTCGGGGCCCTGGCCCTCGTAGCCGTGCGGCAACAGCATGACCAGACCGGAGGTTTCGCCCCACTTGTCCTCGGCTGCCACGATGAACTGGTCGATGATGATCTGCGCGCCGTTGACGAAGTCGCCGAACTGCGCCTCCCACGCGACCAACGTGTCCTTGTTCGTCACCGAGTAGCCGTACTCGAAGCCGACGGCCGCGTACTCGCTCAGCAGCGAGTCGTAGGCCATGAACCGGCCCTGCTCGTCGTCGAGGACCGTGAGCGGCAGGTGGTCCCTGCCGGTCTTGAAGTCGACCTGCACGGCGTGCCGCTGCGAGAACGTTCCGCGCCGCGAGTCCTGCCCCGCGAGGCGGACGTCGATGCCCTCGAGCAGCAACGAGCCGAACGCGAGGGTCTCGCCCAGCGCCCAGTCGATCGTCCCCGACTCGTACCGTTCGCGTGCCTTCTTGAAGATGCGGTCGAGCTTGGGGTGTCGGGTGAATCCCTCGGGGACGTCGAACTGCCTGGCCGCGATGCGGTCGAGCGCTTCCTTGGCCACGCCGGTCTCGACCGGCGGGTGCAGTTCGATGGTCTCGACCGGGCGGATCGCCTTGGGAGGTTCGGGCGGCGCGGCCTCCTTGGTCGCGGTGAACGCGTCCTCGAGCCGGGCCTCGAAGTCCTGCAGGAACTCCTCGGCCTGCTCGATCGAGATGTCACCACGCCGGACCAGGCGCTCGGTGTAGAGCTTGCGCACCGAGCGGAGGTTGTCGATGACCTCGTACATCTGCGGCTGCGTGAACGACGGGTCGTCGCCCTCGTTGTGGCCGTGGCGGCGGTAGCACACCATGTCGATGACGATGTCGCGGGCGAACTTCTGGCGGTACGCGAACGCGAGCCGTGCGACACGGACGACCGCTTCGGGGTCGTCGCCGTTGACGTGCAGCATCGGCGCATGCACGGCCTTGGCGACGTCGGTGGCGTAGTACGACGACCGCGCCGCGTGCGGCGAGGTCGTGAACCCGACCTGGTTGTTGATGACGACGTGGATGGTTCCGCCGGTGCGGTAGCCCCGCAACTGCGACAGGTTGAGGGTCTCGACGACCACGCCCTGCCCGGCGAAGGCGGCGTCGCCGTGCATCAGCAGCGGCAGCGCCGGGAACACGCCCTCGTTGCCGCGGTCGTAGCCGTCCTGCAGCGCGCGGGCGATGCCCTCGACGACGGGGTTGACCGCCTCGAGGTGTGACGGGTTGGGCGGCAGGTGCAGGTCGACGGTCCTGCCCGAGCGGGCGTTGTAGACACCCTTCGTACCGAGGTGGTACTTGACGTCGCCCGACCCCTGGACGGTGTCGGGATCGATGTGACCCTCGAACTCGCCGAAGATCTGCTTGTAGGACTTGCCGAGGATGTTCGACAACACGTTGAGGCGGCCGCGGTGGGCCATGCCCATCACGATGTCGTCGACGTCGCCGGCATCGGCGGCGGCCTCGCAGATCGCGTCGAGCAGCGGGATCAGGCTCTCGGCGCCTTCGATGCCGAAGCGCTTCTGCCCGACGTACTTGGTGTGGAGGAACGACTCGAACGCCTCGGCGGCGTTGAGCCGCTCGAGGATCCACAATTGGTCCTCGGCGGTGATCTGGTCGTTGACGCCCTCGACCTGGTCACGGATCCAGTGCTTCTGCTCGGGGTCGAGCACGTGGCCGTACTCGATGCCGATGGTGCGGCAGTAGGCGTCGCGGAGCACCCCGAGGATCTTCTGCAGTTCCATCTTGCGCGGCTCGCCACCGATGTCGGTGATGAACTCGCGGTCGAGGTCCCAGATCGACAGCCCGTAGTAGGTCGGGTCGAGTTCGGGGTGCATCGCCTTGGGCTGCAGCCGCAGCGGGTCGATGTCGGCGATCAGGTGGCCACGAACGCGGTACATGTTGGCGAGTTGGTCGACCTTGCTCTGCTTGGCGAGCAGATCGAACTCGTCGTCGAAGGCGGAGGAGTCCGGCCGCCAGCGGGCGGGCTCGTAGGGCATCCCGAGGGCGCCGTAGACCTCGTCGTAGAAGCCGTGCTCGCCGACCAGCAACTCGTGCACGCGCTTGAGGAACAGCCCCGACTCGGCGCCCTGGATCACGCGGTGGTCGTAGGTCGAGGTGAGCGTGATCACCTTCGACACGCCGAGCTTGGCGATCGTGCGCGGGTCGGCGGCCTGGTAGCCGGCCGGGTAGTCGATCGAGCCGACGCCGAAGATGGCGGCCTGGCCCGACATCAGGCGCGGGATCGAGTGGACGGTGCCGATGGTGCCCGGGTTGGTGACCGTGACCGTGCCGCCACTGAACATCGCCGGGTCGAGCTTGCCCGTGCGGATCTTGCGGATGATCTCCTCGTAGGCCCGCAGGAACTCGTCGAACGCGAGCGTGTCCGCGTCCTGGATCACGGGCACCATCAGCGAGCGCGAGCCGTCCTTGTTCTCCACGTCCACGGCCAGACCGAGACCGAAGTGGTCCGCACGCCGCACGACCGGCTTGCCGTCCCCGGTCACGCCGTACGTCGACGTCATGGCCGGCACGGCTTCGACCGCCTTGACCATGGCGTAGGCGATCAGGTGGGTGAACGAGACCTTGCCGCCGTTGGTCCGGCGCAGGTAGTTGTTCGCGATGCGCCGGTTGACCTCGAGCAGCTTGGCCGGCACGTCGCGCACGGAGGTCGCGACGGGCACGCCGAGCGAGGCCTCCATGTTCTCGACGATGCGGGCCCCGACACCGCGGATGCGCGACGCCGCCGGGTCGTCCTCGGCGATCGTGGGCGCCGCGCGCTGGATCGATGCCGCACTGGCCCCGTTGCCCGACGGCGCCGCATCGGCACCGCTGCCCGTGGCCCGACCGGCACGGCCGTTGCCGCCGCGGGCGCCCTCCGGGCGGTAGTCGGCGAAGAAGTCGCGCCAACTCTTCGACAGCGCGTCGGGGTCCTCGCGGTACTGCTCGTACATTTCCTCGACCAGCCAGGAGTTGAGCTCCGACTGCGAGGAGGCTTCGGGTTGGTTGGCCATGTCGGCGATCGTGCTCCGGGGTGACGTACGCACCAGGGTAGGGCGCCGTGGGATGCCCATCCCACCGGGCCACGGCCGCCCGGCGGACGGCGCGTGGGCCGGGCCGGCCGGACACATTCGGTCGGCCGAACGGTCGGCCGTGGGCACCCGGTTCGAGTGGACCGCCCCCCGCAGCGGGCGTCAACCGTCCGCCCGCCCCGCCCGCCGTCCGTCCTTGTCGGCGGGTACGGTCCCGTGGGGCGAGACCGCGAGCGTAAAGGTGGGCGATGAAGGACCTGCTCATCGCGATCGTGGCCCTGGCCGCGCTGGCGGGCGCCGCCTACGGAGCCTGGTGGCTGCTCACCGAGAGCGATGTGTTCACCGGCGAGCAGGAGCAGGTCGCCGACCCCGCCGACACGGCAGCAGCGTTCGCGGCGGCCTGGGAAGCCGGGGACCTCGACGAGATGTTGGCGCTGACCCGCAGCGAGCCCGAGACCATGCGTCCGGCCTACGAGCAACTCGCCGAGGGCCTGGCTCCCGACCAGGTGCAGGCCGTGACCGGCGAGGTCGAACAGGTCGGCGAAGGCCGTGTACTCGTGCCCATGACCGTGACGTTGCTGGCGGCCGAGTACGGCGAGGTCGGCTGGGAGGTCGAACTCGAACTGCAGCGTGCCCGCGGCGAGTGGGCCGTCGCGTGGAGCCCCTCGAGCCTGCATCCGAGCTACCGAGACGGGATGAGCTTCGACATCGAGCGCGAGGAACTCGACCGCGCCCCGATCCTGGCCGCCGGCGGCGAACCGCTGGCCGGCGAGGGCGACCTCGTCACCCTCGGCTTCGAACCGGCCGGCGTCGACGACCCCGAACTGCTCGCCGAACGGTTCGAGGAGGTCGTCCCGGGGACCGGTGAGACGGTCCAGCGCACGTTTGCGCGCGGCAACCTCGTCGACGGGTGGTTCTATCCCATCACGACCCTGCCGGCCAGCCTCGCGACCGACGCGTGGTCCGAGCTGCGCGGTGTCGCCGGCACGCTGCGGCGGTCCGGTTCGGGCCGCGCCCTCTACGACGTCGGGTTCGCCCAGCACGTCGTCGGCCGGGTGGACGAAGCGACTGCTGAACAACTCGAACGGCTCGGCCCGCCCTACGAGCGGGGCGACGACGTCGGCCAGTTCGGCCTCGAAGCGGTCTACGAGTCCGACCTGATCGACGCGACCATGGTCCGCGTCGTCCTGCGCGAACGGCCCGGCGGCCCGATTCGTGAGGTGCTCGGCGAGTCCCTGCAGGGCGGCATCGACGCCGTCCGCACCACCATCGACGTACCGGTCCAGCGGGCCGTCGAGAACGCCCTGACCGGCTTCGACGGCACCGGCGCGATCGTCGTGATCGACATCCGCGACGGGGCGATCCGCGCCAGCGCGAGCCGGCCGCTCAGCGGCTACAACCGCGCCTTCGAGGGCCGCTACCCCCCGGGCAGCACCTTCAAGATCGTCACCGCCGAGGCGCTGCTGGGCGCCGGTCTTCAGCCCAGCAGCGAGGTGTCCTGTCCGGCGCAGACGACGGTCGGCGGGCTGTCGGTGCCGAACGCCGGCGGCCTGGAACTCGGCACGACCACGCTCGAGCAGGCCCTCGCCCACTCGTGCAACACCACGTTCGCCTCCCTGGCGGTCTCCGAGCTGGGCGCCGAACGGCTCACCGAGGCAGCCGGACGGTTCGGCTTCGACGTGACGCCTGACCTGCCGCTGCCCGCGTTCGGCGCGTCGTTCCCGGCGCCTGCCGACTCCGCCGAACTGGCCGCGGCCGCCTTCGGCCAGGCGCGGGTCGAGGTCTCGCCGCTGCACCTCGCCAGCGTCGCTGCGGCCGCCCGGTCAGGAGTGTGGCGTCCGCCCTTCCTCATGACAGACGACGAGCCCGGCGACGGCCGCCAGCTCAGCGGCGGTGCGCTCGCCGACCTGCGCACGATGCTGCGCGCCGTGGTCACCGACGGCAACGGCACGGCCGCCAACGTCTCCGACAGGATCTCGGCGATCGAGGGCAAGACGGGCAGCGCGCAGGGGACGGGCGGGGTCACCCATGCCTGGTTCGCCGGCTCCTGGGGCGACTACGGTTTCGCCGTGCTCGTCGAGGAAGGCGGGTCGGGTGCCGAGGTGGCTGCACCGATCGCCGCTCGCTTCGTCGACGAGCTGGCCTCGCAGCTGGCTGCTGCGGGAGAGTGACGCCGACACCGAGGACGACAAGCGATGCCGACCCTGACGCTGACCGGTGAACCCGACGCCGACCGTCTGCTCTCCGACAACGCCTTCGCGCTGCTGGTCGGCATGCTGCTCGACCAGCAGATCGCGATGGAGCAGGCATTCGGCGGCCCGGCGCGGCTGGCCGAGCGTCTGGGCGGAGCGTTGACGCCTGCTGCCGTCGCCGCCCTCGACCCCGACGACCTCGAGCAGGTGTTTCGCGAGAAGCCGGCCCTGCACCGCTATCCCGGCTCGATGGCCAAGCGCGTGCACGCCCTGGCCACTGCACTGGTCGAGGACTACGACGGCGACACCGAGGCGGTCTGGCGCGACGTCGCCGACGGCCGCGAGCTCAAGCGCCGGTTGACCGACCTGCCCGGCTTCGGGGACCAGAAGTCGCGCATCTTCGTGGCGTTGCTGGGCAAGCAGTGCGGGGTGACGCCCGACGGGTGGCGCGAGGCCGCCGGTGACTACGGCCTCGACGGCCACCGCTCGATCGCCGACGTGGTCGACCACGACAGCCTGCTCGAGGTTCGCGCCTGGAAGCAGGCCAAGAAGGCCAGGGCGAAGGCCGAGGCCGAGGCGGGTTCCTAGGCCTCGGGTATCACGGCCCACTGGAACAGCAGCATCGTGGCCAGGCCCATGGCCAGCATGCCGGCCGGCGCCCAGGTCCAGCCCTTGCTCCAGGGCCACAGCGGTGCCGCCAGCACCATGAGCAGCGCGACGATCACGGCAGGGACGAGGGTTTGCATGGCGGGACCGTACCGCGGGCCGTGGCCGGGCAGGTGGCCGAACCCGGGCGGGCAGGAGGGGGGTACCCGCGCCCGCGCCCGGCCCACTAGCGTTCGCGTCGAAAACGCTCGCCCCGCCCGGTTGCCACGCGCCGGGCGCCGACCCTGGATGCGCACGTGAAGCTCGCGATCCTGTCGCGCAACTCGCAGCTGTACTCGACCCGCCGGCTGCGTGAGGCGGCCGAACAGCGCGGACACGAGGTCCGCATCGTCGACTACCTGCGCTGCGTCATCGACATCACCTCGCATCGCCCGGCGATCCACTACGGCGGGTCGCTGCTCGAGTCCGTCGACGCCGTGATTCCCCGGATCGGGGCAACGCACACCTTCTACGGCACCGCCGTCGTGCGCCAGTTCGAGATGATGGGCGTCTACCCGACCAACGACTCGCAGTCGATCTCGCGTTCACGCGACAAGCTGCGCTCGCTGCAGTTGCTCGCGGCCGAGGGCGTCGGGCTGCCGGTCACCTCGTTCGCCCACTCGACCAAGGACATCGACGGCCTGATCTCGCTGGTCGGTGGCGCGCCCGTGGTCGTGAAGTTGCTCGAGGGCACCCAGGGCATGGGCGTGGTGCTCGCCGAGACCAAGAAGGCAGCCGAGTCCGTCATCGGGGCGTTCCGGCAACTCAACGCCAACATCCTGGTCCAGGAGTTCATCAAGGAAGCAGGCGGCTCGGACATCCGCGCCTTCGTGGTCGGTAACCGCGTCGTCGCCGCGATGGAGCGCACCGCTGCGCCGGGCGACTTCCGCTCGAACGTGCACCGCGGGGGCGAGGCGCGGAAGATCCGTCTGACCCCCGAGGAGCGGGCCGCGGCAAAACGGGCCGCGAAACTGCTCGGCCTCAACGTCGCCGGTGTCGACCTGATGCGTTCGAACCACGGCCCGGTCGTGCTCGAGGTCAACTCGTCCCCGGGGCTCGAAGGCATCGAGGGCGCCACCGGCATCGACGTGGCCGCCAAGGTGATCGACTACATCGAGGCCAACGCCGACATCGCCAAGTCGACCACGCAGTCGCGCAAGAAGGCGTGAAACGAACGCTCCTCGCCGTGACCGTGCTGGCCGTGGTCGCCGGCGCTGCGGGCTGGTGGTGGATCAACCGCGATCCCGGCCCGGTGCCGACGGCCGAGGAGTTCGCCGCCGCCTGGAACGGGGGTGACCTCGCCGGCGGCCCGGTGGCGGGCACCCCTGCCACGGTCCGTGAGCGCTACACGGCCCTCACGACCGGACTCGTCGACGGCCTCGGCATCGAGGCACCATCGGTTGCCCTGACCTCGGTGTCGGAACCCCACGACGGCCGTGCTGGTGCCGAGTTCACGGTCACGTGGACGCTGCCCGGCGATCAACGGTGGAGCTACCAGACGACGGCCGAGCTGGCCCGTGGCGAGCAGGGCTGGCAGGTCGAGTTCACCCCCGGCCTGGTGCATCCCGACCTGACCGACGACCTGCACCTCGCGAGCCGGCGCACGCGCCCCGACCGCGGTGACCTGCTCGCCGCCGACGGCACCCCGTTGGTGACCGCCCGTCCCGTCGTCGACGTCGGCGTCCACCCTGCCCGCGTCGAGGACGTCGAGGACCTGGTGGCCGCGTTGCGCGACGTCCTCGACGTCTCCGGCGACGGCCTCGTGGAGCGCATCACCTCGGCCGACCCGGATCAGTTCGTGCCAGTGATCACCTTGCGCGAGGACGCCTGGAACGACGTCGAGGCACCGCTACGCGACCTGGCCGGCGTGGTCGGCCGACGCGGCGAGTTGCCCCTGGCGCCGACCGCGGAGTTCGCCCGATCCCTGCTCGGACGCGCCGGTCCCGTGACCGCCGAGCTCGTCGAGGCGCACCCGGACCGTTATGCGGCGGGCGACACCGCGGGCCTGTCGGGGCTGCAACGCCGCTACGACGAACACCTCGCCGGACGGCCCGGCATGCAGATCGTGGCGGCACCGGGGGACGGCGCGCCGGACGGCACGCCGACGACCGTGTTGCACGAACGGCGACACGTCGACGGCGACCCGGTTCGGATCACGCTCGACGAACGCGTGCAGCGGGCCGCCGACGCCACGCTCGCCGATGTCGAGTTCCCGAGCGCACTGGTTGCGGTCCGGGTCGGGGACGGACACGTCGTCGCCGTCGCCAACGGACCGGGCACGGGTGGCCTCGACATCGCCACGCAGGGCCGATACGCACCCGGGTCGACGTTCAAGGTCGTCACGACCGCCGCACTGCTCGAGCAGGGTCTCGACCCCGACGAGGTCGTCGGCTGCCCCGCCGAGTCGGTCGTCGACGGGCGGGCGTTCACCAACGCCGAGGACGGTGCGCGGGGCGAGGTCGCGTTCCGGGAGGCGTTCGCGCAGTCGTGCAACACCACGTTCGTCTCGCTCGCAGGCGACCTGCCGACGGACGCGTTGATGACGGCCGCAGCCGGCTTCGGCCTCGGCGGGTCGCACACGCTGGGGGTCGAGGCGTTCACGGGCCAGGTGCCGGCAACCGAACCCGGCACGGACCAGGCGGCCGCCGCCATCGGCCAGGGCCGCATCCTGGTCAGCCCACTCGCGATGGCCGACGTCGCCGCGACGGTGGCCCGGGGGGCACACCTGACTCCGTCGCTGGTGCTCGCCCCGCACCCGGGAGGGGCCGCCGAGGAGCGTCCCCTGGACCCGGCGGTCGCCGCGACCCTGCAGACGCTGATGCGTGAGGTCGTGACCGACGGCAGCGGCCGCGCCGTGGCCGACGTCCCGGGCGCACCCGTCCACGGCAAGACCGGCACGGCCGAGTACGGCACGACGGCGCCACCACGCACGCACGCCTGGTTCATCGGCTACCAGGACGACCTCGCGTTCGCGGTGCTGGTGGCCGAGACCGAGGACAGCTTCGGCGGTCGGGTGGCCGCACCGCTGGCGGCCGACTTCCTGCGGCGCCTGGCGGACTGAGCGGTGTCAGCGGGGGTCGTCGCGCCCTCGCCGCGCAGCGGAGGTGTCCGCGACCACGGCGTCCCAGGCCTTCCGAGCCCCGATCAGGACGGGGTCCCACAGCGGCGAGAACGGCGGCGCGTACGACAGGTCGACGTTGAGCAGTTCCTCGACCGTCATCTCGTTCCACAGGGCCGCCGCGAACGTGTCGATCCGCTTGCACGACCCCTCGCCACCCACGATCTGCGCACCCAGGAGGCGGCCCGAGCGCCGCTCGGCGACGACCTTGACGTCCATGGTGGCGGTATCGGGCCAGTAGCCCGCCTTGGTCGTGGTCTCCACCGTGGCGCAGACCGGGTGGAACCCGGCCGCCTCGGCGTCGCCTTCGCCGAGGCCGGTGCGACCGATCTCGACCCCGCACACCTTGGTGACGGCGGTGCCGAGCACGCCCGGGAACGTCGCATACCCGCCGCCGAGGTTGATGCCGGCGACGCGGCCGGTCTTGTTCGCGATCGTGCCGAGCGCGATGGTCGCCGGTGCGCGCGTGACCCGGTGGTGCACCTCGGCGCAGTCGCCCGCGGCCCAGACACCGTCGACCCGGGTGCGTTGCCGAAGGTCGACCACGATCCCGCCGGTCTCGGGGCCGACCGGGATGCCTGCAGCACGGGCCAGGCCGCTGTTGGGGCGCGTCCCCATCCCGAGGATCACCACGTCGGCGGCGAGGGTCCCGTCCCCGGTCGCCACGGCCCGAAGGTCCCCGTCGGCGTGCTCGACGCCTTCCACGGTGGTGCCGAGGTGCAGGCGGATGCCCATCCCGAGCATCGCCTGCGCGACCCGGTCCCCCATGCCGGCGTCGAGGGTCGACATCGGGCGGTCGGAGCGTTCGACGAGGTCCACCTCGTAGCCACGCACGACCATGGCCTCGGCCATCTCCAGCCCGATGTAGCCGGCCCCGACGACGACGGCACGGCGGATGTCGCGGCCCTCGAGGTGGTCGAGGATCGCCTGCCCGTCGTCGAGGGTCTGCACCCCGAACACGCCGGGACCGTCGAGCCCGGGGATGTCCGGCCGCAACGGCGACGCCCCGGTGGCCAGCAGCAGGTGGTCGTAGGCGAGCTCGTCCTCGCTGCCCGCGTCGAGGTCACGGAACGTGACGCGTCCTGCCCCGGTGTCGATGCCGACCACCTCGTGGCGGATGCGTGCGTCGATGGCGTGCTTCTCGCGGAACTGTTGCGGTGTGCGGACCACGAGGTCGTCACGGTCGTCGACCACGTCGCCGATCCAGTACGGGATGCCGCACGCGGAGTAGGAGGTGTCCGTACCGCGTTCGAAGACCACGATCTCGAGGTCGTCCGGGCCGCGACCGCGGCGGGCCTGGCTCGCGGCGCTCATGCCCGCGGCGTCACCACCGACCACGACGAGACGCTCTCTCACGGCGCGTCCGGTCGTCGGTGCAGCGTGGCGGCGAGGTGATGGGTCTCGGGCGTGTCCGCGTGCGCCATCCACAGGTCGTAGGACAACGTGTCGGCCTCGAGCACGAACCTGCGGCGGAGCGCGTGCACGGCCTTCGCCGTCGAGGTGCGTCCCAGCCCGGTGGCACGCAGGTCCATGACGCCGTCGCCGAACTCGCCCTCGTCGACCTCGACGATGCCGAACGGGTGGGCGAGCACGAGCTCGACGCGGACGGGCCGTTCGTGCGCGGGCGTGACGACCCGGAGGTAGCCGGTCTCGCTGTGCATGGGGGCAGCGGTGACCGGATCGCTGGTGCGCTGGGCATAGGCGAGAAACGGCTTCCCGACGTGGTCGAACGTCACCTGCTCGAGATAGGTGAAATCGTCGATGGTCGGATAGTGCCCGGCGCCTTCACCCGACCACGTCCCCAACAGACCGGCGAGCGGTTCGAGTGCGGGATGCAGGTCGCTGACCACGGCGGCTACCCGACTGCGAGCAGGTCGACGACGAACACCAGTGTCTCCCCCGGGGCGATGACACCACCGGCGCCACGCTCGCCATAGGCGAGCTCGGGCGGGATGGTCAGGCGGCGGCGACCGCCGACCCGCATCCCCTCGACCCCCTGGTCCCACCCGTCGATGACCTCACGGGCGCCGAGTCCGAACGTGAACGGCCCCCGCTCCCACGACGCGTCGAACTCCTGGCGGTCCGACCAGGAGATCCCGACGTAGTGGACCGAGACGCGGGTGCCGGACACGGCCTCGTCGCCGTCGCCGACGACCAGGTCGTCACGGACGAGTTCGGTGGGGGGCGGCGACCCCGGGGCCGGCAGGTCGGCGGACGGGTCGGGGCGCTGTGGCATGTCGGTCCTGTCGGATCGCGGGGTGTCGGACAGCGTCGCGGTGGGTCGCCGCCGGCAGGTGGCCGAGCGTAGTGCCTCGCGGAATCGGACCGGGGTCGCCACGGGGTAGCGTCCGACCATGCTGCTTCCCGTCCTCGGCGTCGTCGCCGGCCTCGCGCTCCTGACCGTCTCGGCCGACCAGTTCGTGGCCGGGGCTGCCCGCATCGCGGCCGCGATGCGGCTGTCGGCCGTCGTCATCGGTGCGGTCGTCATCGGCTTCGGCACCAGCGCACCCGAGATGGTGGTCTCGGCGATCGCCGCCGGGCGGGGCTCACTCGACATCGCCGCGGGCAACATCGTCGGGTCCAACATCGCCAACCTGAGCCTGGTGCTCGGGGTCGCGGCCCTGGTGACACCGATCGCCGTCGGTTCGAAGGTCCTGCGCCGCGAAGCACCGCTGTCGCTGGGTCTCACGCTCGTGTTCGCCGTGCTCGTGCAGGGCGGCCTCAGCCGCTGGAACGCCGTCGTGCTCGGCGTCCTGCTCGCCGGTGCGCTCACGGTCATCCTGCGACAGGCCCGCAGCGGCGGCGACGACGCGCTCAGCAGCGAGGTCGACGAGTACCTCGGCGACGACCCGCCCTCCCTGCCCCGTGAGTGGACCCGCACGGTGCTGGGCCTGCTGGGCACCCTGGCCGCCGCACAGGTGTTGGTCTCGTCCGCGACGACCATCGCCGCCGAGGTCGGGCTCGCCGAGGGGTTCGTCGGCCTCACGATCGTCGCGATCGGCACGTCGCTGCCCGAACTGGCCACCGCGATCCAGGCGGCCCGCAAGGGCGAGACGGACCTCATCATCGGCAACCTGTTGGGCAGCAACCTGTTCAATGTCGGTGCCGTCGCCACCCTGGCCGGGCTCGTCGGGCCGGGGCCCTTGACCGACCCCACGATCGTGGGTTTCGCGACCCTGCTGATGGTGGCGGTCTCGATCCTGGCCACGGCCTTCATGGTCACCGGGAAACGCGTGGTGCGGTGGGAGGCCGCCGTGCTCCTGGGCGGCTACCTCGTCTGCGTGCCCCTGCTGGCCTGACCGTCAGGCGTCGTCCTCGGGCGGGTCGGGGGGCGACGGGCGCGGCTCGGTGGGCTGCGGCGCGGGCGACGGGGTCGGTTCCGGTGACGGCTCCGGTTCGGGCTCCGGTTCGGGCTCCGGTTCTGGTTCGGGCTCGGACGTCGGCTCGGGTTCGGGTTCCGGTTCGGGCTGCGCTTCGGGCTTCGGTTCGGGAGCGGGTGCGGACCGACGGGGCCGCGGCTCCTGTTCGACGGGCTCGCGCATCAGTCGTTCGAGGTCGCCGTACCAGCCGGGCTCCTCGGCCAGGACCGGACGGTCGAGGTTGACCGTGTCGGGGGCGGGCACGACGTCGGGGCCGTCGCAGGCGGGACCGGCCAGGTCGCGCACCTGCTCGACCTCGGACGGCTGTTCATCGACCAGGGCGACACGTACCCGCAGTTCGGCGACGACCTGGCCGCAGGCCGGTTCACCCGCGGACAGCAGCCGCAAAGGGGTCGTCGCCAACTCGCCGGCGCTCATCGGCCGGGCGGCCGGACCGTCGATCGCGACTGGTGCGGGACCGCCGTCCGGCCCGCGCACCGCCGCGTAGACGACCAGGCGGGTGTCGGCGGGGAGTGCACGCCCGATGGCGTCGCTCAGGCCGACCCGGACAGGCGCGGGATGATCTGCCACGAGGTGCCGGGGCGTCATCAGGTGCAATCGCAGACCGGAGCGGCCGGTCTGCGCGACGGTCACGGCCGTGCCCTCGGCCACCTCGCCGGTCGACAGTTCGCCCGCGCCGTCCTCGGCCCACGAGGCCACCGCCCACCAGCCGAGCGCAGCGATGGCCACCAGCCACACCAGCGTCCCTGCCAGGATGCGTCCGGGTCGAACTGCATTGGCGCCCACGTACCCCACCGTCTGTCGAAATCGTCGTCGTGCCAGAGGTGCAGTTTGGCCTCTTGGACGCTCGACCGAAGGCGGCCGTTCGGGACGACGGCCGGCCGTGGGTACACCGGCCGAGCGGCCGCGACGACCGCTCAGCCACCGCCGGCGACGGCCGGCACGACCGACACCACGTCGGCGGCCGTCACCGGGGTGTCGAGTCCCGCACGCGAGCGGACCTCCTCGTCCTGCACGTACACGTTGACGAAGCGGCGCAGTTCACCGTGAGCGTCCAACAGCCGTTCGCCGACGCCCGGGTGCTGCGCCTCGAGTGCGACGAGAACGCTGCGCACGTCCTCGCCGGCCACCTCGACCTCGGCCCGCCCGCCCGTGAGCCGGCGGAGGGGCGACGGGATGCGGACGGTGGGCACGAGGTCGTCAGGCCTCAGGCGATCGGCGCACGCGAGCCGGGGCGTCCGGGTCCTTCCAGTCGGGACGCGCCAGGTAGGCCCGCGTCTCGCGGACCACGAGCCCCGACAGCAGCAGCAGGCCGACGAGGTTGGGCAGTGCCATGAGCCCGTTCATGATGTCGGAGAAGGTCCACACGATGTCGAGGCTGGCGGTCGCGCCGACGTAGATCACGGCGATGAACACCAGGCGGTAGGGCACGACGGCGCCCCGTCCGAACAGAAAGTCCATGTTGCGTTCGCCGTAGTAGGCCCAACCGAGCAGCGTCGAGAACGCGAAGAAGGCGACGCTGAGGGTGACGATCATGCTGCCCCACTCGCCGGGCAGGCCGGTCGCGAACGCCTGTGCCGTCAGCGTGGCGCCCTCCTCCTCGCCCAGTTCCCACACGCCCGTGACGACCAGGGTGAGCCCGGTGAAGCTGACCACCACCAGCGTGTCGAGGAAGGTCTGGGTCATCGACACCAGCGCCTGACGGACCGGATTCGAGGTCTGCGCCGCGGCGGCGGCGATGCCGCCGGTGCCGAGACCCGACTCGTTGGAGAAGATGCCGCGCGCGACACCCATGCGGATGACCGTGAGCAGCCCGGCGCCGGCGAATCCGCCAACCGCGGCCGTCCCCGTGAACGCGTCGGTGAGGATCAGTCCGATCGCCCCGGGAATCTCGGCAGCGTTGGCCGCCAGCACGACGCTCGCGCCGACGATGTAGATCACGGCCATGATCGGGACGAACGCGGCGGCGAAGCGGCCGATCGCCTTGATGCCGCCGAGCAGCACGGCGCCGGCGCCGACGGTCAGCACGAGACCGGTGACCCAGGTCGCGACCCCGAACTCGTCGCTCATGACGTCGGCGACCGTGTTGGCCTGCACGCCGTTGCCGATGCCGAACGCGGCGATGGCGGCGAAGACCGCGAAGGCGACGCCGAGTGCCTTGCCGAGCGGACCGCCGACGCCGTCGCGCAGGTAGAACATCGGACCGCCCGACTGCTCGCCGGCCGCGTCGCGACGGCGGAACTTCACCCCCAGGAACGCCTCGGCGTACTTGGTGGCCATGCCGACCAGGCCGGTCATCCACATCCAGAACAACGCGCCGGGGCCACCGATGCCGATGGCGGTGGCGACGCCGGCGATGTTGCCGACACCGATCGTGGCGGCCAGTGCGGTCGCCAGCGCCTGGTAGTGGGTGACGTCGCCCTCCACCGAGTCCTCGCGCCGCTTGACCAGCGCCAGCCACAGTGCGTAGGTCAGCTTGTGGAACTGCACGCCCCGCAGGACCACCGTGAGGTACAGGCCGGTGAGCAGCAGCAGCGGGATGAGCAGCCACGGCCCCCAGACGAACGAGCCGATCGTGTCGAGCACCTCCTGCACTGGCAACTCCTTCGCTCGGGGGAACGCGACACGGAAAGCTAGTCACGCGCGAGCAGGTCGTGCACGGGCACGGTGCGTCACCCCGAGGCGTCCGGCTTGACGGACGCGGCAGCCGTGGGGCGCCATACTCCGGGTGAGACCGTTGCGAAGGACCCCCTCATGGACGACGGACGCCCGGTCGTCCTCGTCGTCGACGACGAGGAGGACGTCGTCGTGCTGTGCCGCGTCAACCTCGAGTTCGAGGGCTACGTCGTCATCGAGGCCGTCGACGGCGCGGACGCCCTCGACAAGGCCCGAGCGCACCGGCCGGACGTGGTGGTGCTCGACGTGATGCTGCCCCGATTCGACGGTTGGCAGGTGCTGGCCGCGCTCAAGGCCGACCCCGACCTGCGCCAGATCCCCGTCGTGCTCCTGACGGCGAGGATGCAGGAAGAAGACCAGATCCGCGGCTGGTCGGCGGGCGCGGCCGACTACGTCACCAAGCCGTTCTCGCCGCTGGCGCTCTCGCAGGTCCTGCAGGACGTGCTCGCGACGTCCCCCGAGGAGGAGGAACGGCGGCGCCACCTGATCCTCGAGAAGCTCGAACTGCTCCGCGACCGGTGAGCATCGCCGCTAGCCGCGGTCGGCACCGACCACGACGTGCACGGAGACCGATTCGGACAGGTTGCCCGGCTGGGGGCGCACGTCACCGGCACCGATCGCCGCGGCGACCTGTCGGGCGGCGGCCTCGTTGCCCTGGGTCCACAGCACCGTGGTGACCCGGTAGTCGACCGCCTGGTTCTCGGCCACGACGCGATAGCCCTGGCCGCGAAGTTGCTCGGCCACGCCGCGCATCGCCGCGCCGCCGTCGGCCTTGTAGCCGTCGAGGACCTGGATGGAGATGTCACCCGGCGGGATGGTCGCGGCCGGTTCCTCGGCGGGCTCCTCCGGCTCCGGCTCGGGATCGGGTTCGGGCTCGGGGTCCGGCTCGGGGTCCGGCTCGTCCGAGGGCTCCTCGGACTCGGGTTCGTCGGATGCCGGTTCGGCCGGTTTTTCGGTGACCTCGGGTTCCGGTCGCGGCGCCGACGCGGACGGTGTCGGCTCGTCGGGCGCGGCCGTGGGCTCGGCGTCGGGGGCCTCGTCGCCGGCGGCCACCGGGGCGGTGGCCGGCGGGTCGTCGAGCGTGCCGACGAACGCGAAGGCGCCCGAGGTCACCACGATCACGGCGAGGGCGACGCCGAGTTTGCGGACCAGGACGGCGCCGGGCCGGGGGGCTGGCGGTCGCGCCGTGTCCATCGCAGCAGCCTTAGCGGGCGTCGGCGCCCAGTCGGTTCTCGGCGCGCTGACGCTGGCGGGCGGCACGCAGGCGGCGCAGGCGCTTGACCAGCATCGGGTCGTAGGCCAGGGCCGCCTCGTCGTCGATGACGCGGTTGAGCAACTGGTAGTAGCGGGTCGGCGACAGGTCGAACTGTTCCTTGACCGCCTGCTCCTTGGCGCCTGCGTAGCGCCACCACTCGCGCTCGAAGTCGAGAATCTGCTGGGCGCGCACGTCGATACCCGACGCCTCGGCGGCGGCAGCGAAGTCCTGCGGGTAGCTCACGGACGGGCTCCTGGATCGACCGACGTCGACCAGTGTCCCCGACGAACGACATCCATGCAACTACACGAACGTCGCTGCGGCCACCCGAGTCACACGAGACCGGCAGCCGATGCCCCTCGATGGCAAACCGCAGCGTACTTTGATGGCAAACAGTAGTGTTGTTGACTGGCAGACTGTAGTGTAATGGGCTGACGAGCTGAGGCAGGGCCACGTGGTGGACGGCAGCACCTCCGGCAGAAGCCCCTTGGGCACGTACGTACGCCGGGTCGTCGATGACGACCTCGACGAACTGTTCGGGCAGTTGGCAGCCGTGCTGCTCGACGGCCCCAAGGGGGTGGGCAAGACCGAAACGGCACTGCAGCGCGCCCGCACGGTCCGTCGGCTCGATGACCCGGCGGTCCGCCAGATCGCCGAGGCCGACGTCGATGTCCCCCTCGAAGGGCAGCGACCGGTGCTGCTCGACGAGTGGCACCACGTCCCGGCGCTGTGGGACGCGGTCAAGCGTGCCGTCGACCGCGATCCCGCGGGCGGGCAGTACCTGCTGACCGGATCGATGCCCTCGGCCGGAACCCACTCGGGTGCTGGCCGCATCACCGTGCTGCGCATGCGCCCATTGACGCTGCCCGAACGTGGGCTCGAGCCCTCCGTCTCGCTCGGCTCCCTCCTCGAGGGCAACCTGGACGTGACCGGACACAGCCTTCTCGGGCTGACCGACTACGTCGACGCGATCCTGACTCCCGGCCTGCCGGGCCTCCAGCACCTGTCCGGCCGAGCCCTGAAGGCTGCCCTCGATGGGTACCTGGACCGGGTCGTGGATCGCGACATGGTCGAGGCCGGGCTCAAGGTCCGCCGACCGGAGGCAGTCCGCGGCTGGCTCCGCGCGTACGCAGCCGCCGTCTCCACCGTCACCTCAGCCGAAAAGATCCGTCGGGCAGCAACCCAAGGCGACGACGCGGGCCTGCCGCGCAGCACCACCCAACCCTACGTCGAGACGCTCACCGCACTGCGGCTACTCGACGAGGTACCGGCCTGGTCGCCTGGCCACAACCACCTACGACGCCTCACGCAAGGTCCCAAGCACCACCTTGCCGACCCGACGTTGGCCGCACACCTCGTCGGCCACGGCCGCGACAAGCTGCTCGGGGGCACCACCACCTCGCTCGGAGGAGACCGCACCTACCTGGGCCAGTTGTTCGAGTCGCTGGCAACCCTGTCGGTGCGGGTGTTCGCGCAGCGGTTGGATGCGACGGTCTTCCATGTGCGCACCCGCGATGCCCTCCACGAGGTCGACCTGCTCGCCGAACGGGGTGACGGCCGGGTACTGGCCATCGAGACCAAGCTGTCGGCCACGGTCACCGACCACGACGTGCGGCATCTGCACTGGCTTGGGGATCAGATCGGAGACCAGTTGGTCGGCAAGGTGGTGCTGACCACGGGCTCGGATGCGTTCCTTCGTGCCGACGACGTCGCCGTCGTACCCCTCGGCCTGCTGGGACCATGAGGTGATGGCGTCGCATGGGACACACAGCACCCTGGGTGGGTCTCGGAGCCGAGGAGGGGATTCGAACCCCTGACCATCCGCTTACAAGGCGGGCGCTCTACCGAACTGAGCTACCTCGGCGTCATGGGCGTGGACGGTAGCGTCCGCGCCACTCAGGCAGGCGTCAGCGCACCTGCGGCGACGCCTCGGGGGTCGGCGCCGTCTCGTCGTCCGCGTCACTGCCGTCCTTGCCGAGCACGAACCGGGCATGCCAGTCGAGCACGACCTCGAACCGTTCGACACGGTGTTTCGGGCTGCCGCCGCGCGACAGCTCGTGGGTCTCGTCGGGGAAGCGCACCATCTCGGTGGTCACCCCGGCGCGCTTGAGGGCGGCGAAGTACTGCTCGCCCTGCTCGATCGGGCAGCGGTAGTCGGCCTCGCTGTGCAGCACGAGCGTGGGTGCGGTCACCGACGATGCCGTCGCGACCGGGCTGGCGGCACGGTGCGCATCGACGCCGTCCGGCAACGACGCGGACAGGAACATCCGGTCGAAGTAGGGCCCGATGTCCGACGTGCCGGAGAACGACTCCCACTGCAACAGGCCGCGCTCGACGATCGCCGCCTTGTAGCGGTCGGACCGCGCGATCAGGCGGGCGGTCGCGTAGCCGCCGTACGAGCCGCCCATGATGCCGACGCGCTCGGGGTCGGCCTGCGGGAACCGCTCGAGCGTGGCGTCGACGAGTGCCTCGAGGTCGAGGGTGTCGACCGAGCCGTGATCGGTCCAGACGCCGACGACGGCCTGTGCCCACTCGGCACCGCGGCCGGACGAGCCGCGCGGGTTGCACCCGACGGCGAGGTAGCCCGCGCCCGCCTCGACCTGGAACTCGTCGAAGAAGTAGTCGCCGTACTGCGAGGTGGGCCCGCCGTGGATGTTGATCAGCACCGGCACCGAGCGCTCGGCCGCCTCGTCGAATCCGTTCGGCATGACCGCCCAGGCATCGATGCGTGCCCCGTCGCGCTCGACGTCGAAGCGCTGTGTCGGCCGCAGGTCGACCTTGGCGCGGAAGTCCTTGGCCAGGTCGGTGACGTTGCGCTCGCTGCCGGTCCCAGACTCGCTTCCCTCGCCCGACGCGACCTCAAGCCAGATCAGCTCACCCGGCGTGGCGGGGTCGGTCACGGTGAACGCCACCGCCGATGCGTCCGAGCGGACACCGAATCCGGTGACGCACCGGCGGCCGGAGATGACGTCGGTCACCGCCGGTGGGCTGGCCGCGTCGGCGTCCCAGCCGTCGAGGTCGACCCGCACGAGTCGGACGGTGCCGGCATCCTCGACACCGATCAGGAACCCGCCGTCGACGAACTGCGGCCCACGGGTCGCCATGCCCGGCGCGCCCGGCGACACGTCGCGGTCGAGGTGGGCGAGCAGTTCGACCGGTTCGAAGGGGAACTCGCCGCCCTCGGTCGGACGGCACCAGAACACGCCGGTGTTGCCCGGCCAGTCGTAGGGGTCGCGGTGGCCGACGGTGAACAGCCGCCCGTCGGGCGCGTACCCGACCCATTGCCACGAACCGGGGGCCGTCAGCGCACGGACCTCACCGGAGTCGACGTCGAGTTCGAACACCTGCGAGTGCGGTTCGAGGTCACTGGCAGCGTCGGGCTTGGCGATGAAGGCGATGGCCTGCCCGTCGGGACGCCAGACCGGATCGCCGTGGTCACGGTCGACGGTCGTGAGCCGCTGCGGCTCGGCGTCGCCGTCGCGGTCCACCAGCCACAGGTGGTCGGTGCGGTCATGCACCCAGCCCCCCGAGTCCGTGCGGTAGGGCAGCCGCGTGACGCGCTTGGGGCGGCGGCGACGCTCGTCGTCGTCGAGGTCTGCGACGTCCTCGGCCCACGCGGCTGCGACCAGCACCAGCCGCTCCGAGTCCGGCGACCAGGCCAGGTCGGACACGCCGAGCGGCAGGTCGGTGCGCAGCACGGCCTCGCCGCCGTCGGCGGACATCAACGCCAACTGCGCCTTCGCGCCCTCGTCGGTGGAGGTCCGCAGGAAGGCGAGGCCGTGGCCGTCGGGGGACCAGCGCGGCGCGCGGTCCGAGGGGCCGTGCGTGAACCGTCGCGTCCGCGCACCGTCGAACAGGTGGATCGAGCGGGCGGTGCGGTCGTCGTCGAGGTCGAGTTCGCTGACGACGAAGGCGACGCGTGTGCCGTCGGGGTGCAGTTGGGGGTCGCCGGGCAGGACGAGCTGTTCGAGGTCTTGCGGACGCACGCGTTGGCCTTCTTCGGGGTCGATCGACGACCCGCGAAGCTAGCCGTCTACGCGGCGACGCGGTCCTCGAGCTTGCGCTTGACGCGCTGCAACGCGTTGTCGACCGCCTTGGGGTGGCGACCGACCCGGGCGGCGATCTCCTCGTAGGTACATCCCTCGAGGTAGAGCGCGAGGACCTCCGACTCGAGCCCGGACAGCACGTCGACCAGGGCCGCGCACAGACGCTCGTGGTCGTCTGCCGCGACCAGGACGGTCAACGGGTCGTGCTCGTCGCCGGCGGGCAGGAGCTCGGCGACCGTGCGCGGCGACCCGGCGCTGTGGGGTCGGTCGAGGCTGATCGAGCTGTTGAGGGGGGCGTGCTTGTGCCGGGTGGCGCTGCGGATGGCGGTCAGCACCTGTCGCGTGATGCACAGCTCGGCGAACGAACGGAACGACGCCCCCGAGCCGGGCTCGAAGTCGCGGATCGCCTTGAACAGGCCGATCATCGCCTCTTGGACCACGTCCTCGCGGTCACCGCCGACGAGGAAGTAGTTGCGCACCCGGGCGCGGGCGAACCCGCGATAGCGCAGCAGCAGTTCGTTGGCCGCGAGATCGTCGCCACCACGCACCCGGTCGACGAGGATCTCGTCGGCGAGACCGGTGTGCCGCGTCGCGGCGTGGCGACGCCGCAGCGAATGGCTGCGTCTCGGGACGCTGGACAGGCCGGCTCGCTGGGTCATCGTCACCCTCCGAAGCGGGAGGGTTCGCTCCCCCCGGTCGGAGAGGTCAACGAGCCGGCCGCGCAATGGTTGCGCGGCTGCGGCAACTACCCGTCGCGGCGCCTTCGGACCTCGTAGAGCGCGACGGCTGCGGCCACGGACGCGTTGAGCGAGCCGACCGTGCCGCGCATCGGCAGGTGGACGAGTTGGTCGCAGGTCTGCGCGGTCAGCCGCGACAGCCCGCGGCCCTCGGCGCCGACGACCAGGACCAGCGGTCCGTCGAGCAGCCGGCTGGTGCCGATCGGGTCGGGGGCGTCGCCGTCGAGGCCGACCGACCAGACACCGTCGTCACGCAGGTTCGTCAGCGTGCGCACCAGGTTGGTGACCTGCACGACCGGCAGGTTGGCCAGCGCCCCCGCAGCCGCCTTCTCGGCCGTCGGCGTGACCGACGCGGCCCGGCGGGAGGGCAGCAGCAGCCCGTGGGCACCGACGGCATCGGCGGTCCTGGCGATCGAACCGAGGTTGTGGGGGTCGGTCACCGAGTCGAGCGCCACCAGGAGCAGCGGCTCGTCGCCGGCGCGGCGCCTGACGGTGTCGAGGTCGGCGTAGGCGAACGCCGGCGCCAGTGCGAGCACCCCCTGGTGGACCTGTCCCTCGGCCCGGTCGTCGATATGGGACCGGTCGACCTCGTCGACGGTGACACCGGCCTTGCGGGCCAACGCCAGGATCTCGTCGAGGACCTCCGAACGTTCGCGGTTGTCCGCGACGAGCAGCCTGCGCACCGGCTGTCCGGCCCGCAGCAGTTCGCGGACCGGGTGCAGGCCGATGACGACGCGACCGTCCTCGCGCCGAGGGCGGTCGGACCGTCCACGGTGCCGGCCCTGCCCTCGGGGACCGCTCACGGCCTCGCCCGTCGGTTCACTCGGGCGCCGCCGCTCCGACGTACCAGCGCGGGCCGTCGGGCCGGTCCTCGACGACCACGCCGGCCGAGGCGAGCTGGTCGCGAATCCGATCGGCGGCCGCGAAGTCCTTGTCCGCACGGGCCTGGCGGCGCTGGTCGAGCAGTTGGCCGACCAGCGGTTCGAGTTGCCGTTCGAGCGCGGCGGCGTCCGCGAGTGCCTCCTCGAGACCGAGACCGAACACCCCGTCGCCCATGTCGACGAGTGCGTCGCCGAGCCCGGCCACCTCGGCACGGGCCGCGTCGTCACCCTTCTCGGCCGCGGCGAGACGGTCGTTGCCGGCCGACACCAACTCGTGGAGGGCGGCGACGGCCTGGGGTGCGTTGAGGTCGTCGTCCATGGCGGCGCGGAAGACATCACGGTGCTGTTGCGCGGCGGACTCGTCGGCGACCGCACCGTCGGCTGCCCGGCGGGCCGATCGCAGGAACGTGGTCAGGCGCTGGTGGGCGGCCGCCGCGTCGCGAAGCCGCTCGGTGTCGAAGGTCAGCGGGCTGCGGTGCGCGGCCGAGAGGTACCAGAGCCGAAGCGGGCCGACCCCCCACTCCTCCACCGCTTCCGACAGCGACACGACGTTGCCGATGGACTTCGACATCTTCTCCTCGCCCATGCGCACCATGCCGTTGTGGACCCAGTGGCGGGCGAACGTGCCGCCGTGGGCGGCCTCGTGCTGGGCGATCTCGTTCTCGTGGTGCGGGAAGACCAGGTCGAGCCCACCGCAGTGGATGTCGAAGCCTTCGCCGAGGTGCTTGGCGGCCATGGCAGAGCACTCGATGTGCCAGCCGGGCCGCCCGTCGCCCCAGGGCGACGGCCACGACGGCTCGCCCGGCTTGGCCGACTTCCACATCGCGAAGTCGAGGGGATCCTCCTTGCGGTCGGCGTCGACGACGTCCTCGCCCTGCTGCATGTCGTCGATCCTGCGCCCCGACAGCTTGCCATAGCCCTCGAAGGTGCGGACGCGGAAGAACACGTCGCCGTCGACGGCGTAGGCCTTGTCCTGCTCGATCAACTCCGCGATCAGGCCGTGCATCTCGAGCAGGTGGCCGGTGGCCAGCGGCTGGATGTCGGGCGCCAGGACCCCGAGCCGGTCCATGGTCGCGTTCCACATCCGCGTGTACCGGGTCGAGATGACGGCCGGATCGACCTTCTCGCGGCGGGCGCGCAGGATGATCTTGTCGTCGATGTCGGTCACGTTCTGCACGAACGTCACATCGAGCCCGGACCAGGCCAGGTAGCGGCGCAGCACGTCGGTGACGACCGCGAGCCGCCCGTGACCGACGTGGGCCTCGGCCTGGACGGTGGGCCCGCACACGTAGATCGAGACCTGGCCGGGTTCACGCGGCTCGAACGCGACCTTGTCGCGCCGCAGGGTGTCGTAGATGACCAGGGACATGCGTCGTCGCCACCGGATCGGGAGTGGTTTCGCGCCGCGGGACTGGGTGCGGGCCGGGCGCACGGAACCGCGAGTCTATTGGGGAGACGGGCCGGCGTTCCCCGGGACCACGGTGAGCGTCGCCCAGGCCGCGATGCCCTCACCGCGGCCGAGGCTGCCGAGTCGGTCGGTGGTGGTGAACTTGACCGACACGACCTCGACGTCGACGTGCAGGGTCTCCGCAAGCCTGGCGCGCATCGCGTCGCGGTGGGCGGCGAGCCGGGGCCGCTGGGCGACGACGGTGAGATCGAGGTTGCCGACACGCCAGCCGCGGTCGACGACCTCGGTGACGACCCGTGTCAGCAGGGCGAGCGAGTCGGCGCCGGCGACCGCCGGGTCGTCGACCCCGAACCATGAACCGAGGTCACCGAGCGCCAGCGCACCGAGCAGCGCGTCCGTGACGGCGTGGGTCGCCACGTCGGCGTCGCTGTGGCCTTCGAGGCCGGGGCCTTCGGGGATCTCGACCCCGCACAGGACCAGGCGCTGGTCCGGGCCGTCGGCGAAGGGATGGACGTCGAGTCCGTTCCCGATGCGCATGGCTATCCCTCCTGCCGGCTGGGCGGCAACGAGGAGCGAAGCGATCGAACAGGGGGACCCAGCCGAAGAAGGGATGCAGCGACCAGGAGGTCGGTGTCGTAGGTGATCTTCATGGCGGCAGCCGCACCCGCGACGACGACGACGCGTCCCTGCAGACGGCCGGCGACGATCGCCTGTTCGACCAGCGCGAGGTCGTCGGTCGCGTCGCCCCCCTCGGCATGCGCGGTCACCAGGGCCCGGCGGGTGAAGCCCTGCGGCGTCTGGACCGCGACCAGGCCGTCGCGAGGCACGGTGGCGACCACGGTGTCCCCCTCGACCTGCTTGAGCGTGTCGGTGACCGGCAGGCCCGGAGCCGCCGCGATGACATCGTCCACGATCGCATCGGCGACGGCGCGGATCACCGATGCCGGCGTCAGCGCCCGCGCGGCGTCGTGGACGAGGACCACCTCGACGTCGCCGAGCGCGGCCAGACCCGCCGCGACGCTGGCCGTGCGGCTGTCGCCGCCGGGGACGTACGCGGCCACCTCGAGCCCGGTCGCCGCCACGAACGCCGCCCGCTCACCCGGCGTGTGCACCACCACGGCCGGCGGCAGGCCGGCCTCGGCGAGACCCGCCAGGGCGTGGTGGAGCAGCGGCCGTCCTGCCAGCTCGACCAGTGCCTTGGGCTGCCCATGACCGAGCCGCTCGCCGCGCCCGGCCGCGACGACGACCACGCCGATCCTCACGGCTGCGCCCCTGAGACGACGGCGAACAACATGCGGCCCTGCCGGTTCTGCACGATCGAGGTCACGTCGACGGCGATCTCGTCGCCGATCCGTGCATCCGCGTCCTCGACGACAACCATGGTGCCGTCGTCGAGGTACCCGACGGCCTGCCCGGCGTCACGGCCGGACCGCACGAGGCGCAGCGCGAGCTGCTCGCCCGGCAGCACCGGCGGCCGGACCGCGTCCGCCAGCGCGTGCAGGTTGAGCACGCGCACCCCGCTGATCTCGGCCACGCGGGCCAGGTTGCCGTCGGTGGTGATCAGGGCCGCGCTGCGGGCCCGGCACAGCGCCGCGAGCTTGGCGTCGACCTCGGCGAGGCCGGGCAGGTCCTCGTGGCTGATCTCGACGGCGACCAGGGACTCGTCCTGCAGGACCTGCAACGCATCCAGTCCGCGGCGGCCGGCGCGACGGCGGTGGTCCTCGCCGGCGTCGGCGAGTCCCTGCAGTTCATCGAGGACGAAGCCGGGCACGACGATCGTGCCGTCGAGGAAGCCGGCCCGGGCCACGTCGACGACGCGGGCGTCGACGAGGGCCGACGTGTCGAGCACCTTGACCCCCGAGCCGCGCGACGGGGTGTGCACGTCCAGCCGTCCGCGTACCCCGACGAACCGCCCCAGCTCGGCACCTCTCCACGCACCCAGACGCCCGCCGGTGTACGCCAGCATCAGCACGATCAGCAGCGTGACCGGCACCGTGAACCGCTGGTAGGGCAACAGCAGCACCGGGAGCAGCACCACGAGCCCGGCGAGCGCGCCGACCGCGGCACCGATGGCGGCAGCCACCAGTTGCGCGGCCGGTACGTGGGCGAACGCCGAGCCGGCGGTGTCGACCCCACGGACCACCGCGCGCCCGAGGAACCCGCCGACGAGGTAGCCGACGAGCGCGCCGAGCACCGAGGTCACCAGACGTGTGGTCTCGGGCTCACCACGGGCGAGCAGGTCGTCCACGCCGCTGCCCAGGGCATGGCCGGCGCCGGTGAACAACAGCACCACGGCCAGGCGCAGCAGCTCGACCATGGGCCGGCCCGCACGCGGTTCCGCCACGGGGAGGAGGGAGCTGGTCAGGCCTGGGACTCGGCCAGGACCTTCTCGACCAACTCCTCGGCCTTGGCCTCGTCCTTCTTGATGGCGACGGCCAACTCGGAGAGCAGGATCTGCTTCGCCTTGGTGAGCATGCGCTTCTCCCCGGCGGACAGGCCCTTGTCCTTCTCGCGCGTGGCGAGGTTCCGCACGACCTCGGCGACCTGGTAGATGTCGCCCGAACGCAGCTTCTCGTAGTTGGCCTTGAAGCGACGCGACCAGTTGCCGGCGGCCTTGCCCTCGGGCTCACGCAGGACGTCGAGGACCTGCTCGACCTCCTTCTTGGAGACCACACTGCGGATACCGACCTCTTCGCACGAGTCGGCGGGCACCATCAGCGTCAGGTCCCCGTACGTCAGCCGCAGCACGAGGTACTCGCGGGCCTCGCCCTTGAGTTCGCGAGCTTCCTTCCGCTCGATGACCGCTGCGCCGTGGTGGGGATAGATGACGGTGTCGCCGACGCTGTAGGCCATGAGTGGTTGCTCCTCGGTTCTTGCGGGGTGGGATCGACGCCGCATGCCGGGGCGAGAAGGCGAGAGAAGTCGCACAGGGGGGTGAGCAGGGCCTTCTTGAGAGGCGCGATGCCGACCCGCACGATTCCCGTTGCTGCCTTTCGCGAATCGGCACCTGCAGTGCGAACGTGCCACCGACCGTATCACACGGCCAGTCCCCCGCTCAACCGATTGCGGGGCGAATCCGCAGGTCAGGCCGGGGTTTGCACCGTTCCACGCGCCCTCGGCCCGTCCATCCGGCCACGACCGTTCGGTCACGCCTGGGGGGCAACGAGCGAGCGCAGCGAGCGAGACAGGGGACCCAGGCGAACTCTGAGCGATGCGAAGCGAGAAAGGGGACCCGGATCGAATCAGACGTACCGCTCGAGCAGGCTGGCCTCGGCGAGGCGGCGCAGGCCGTCCTGGATGGTACGGGCACGGGCCTCGCCGACGCCCTCGACGTCGTCGAGTTCGGCGATGGACGCCTCCATGATCCGCGGCAGGTTGCCGAACCGGTTGACGAGCCGGTCGACGACGCGGGGCGGGAGACGGGGAATCCGTGACAGCAGCCGGTAGCCACGCGGCGTGACCGGCTTGTCGAGCTCCTCCTCGTCGTAGGCGAGGATGGCGGCGACCAGTTCGCTGTTGAGCAGGTGGTCGGTCGAGAGTGCGGCGACGTCGTCGAGGACCCGGGCGAGCTTGCGCCGACGGTCGGCGAGGTAGTCACGCACGACCAGCACCCGGTCGTCGCCGACGGAGGCGACGAGCTCGTCGAGCTGCAACTGGATCAGCCGGCCCTCGGAGCCGAGCTCGACCACGTGGTCCTCGACCTCGAGCGCGATCCGGCGCAACATCTCGGCGCGTTGCAGGGTCAGCACGACGTCACGGACGGTGACGGTGTCCTCGACCTCACGCGCGGCCAGCGTGGCCGAGACCTCGTCGAGGCGGGCGCGGTAGCGCTCGAGCGTCGACAGGGCCTGGTTGGCCCGGAACAGCAGGGCCGACACCTCCTCGACCGTGTGACGCTTCTTGCCGTAGTACAGCGTCACCATGCCCATGGACTCGGACACGGCGATGACCGGCTCGCCGGTCTGGCGGGCCGTCCGCTCGGCCGAGCGGTGGCGGGTGCCGGTCTCGGAGGTCTCGATCGTGGGATCGGGCACGAGGTGCACGTTGGCACGCAGGATGCGCTGCGCGTCCCCGTCGAGCACGAGTGCGCCGTCCATCTTGGCCAACTCGGCGACACGCTGGCTGGTGGCGCCGATGTCGATGACGAACCCGCCAGAGACGACCGCCTCGATCTCGGGCGTCCAGCCGATCACGATCAGGGCGCCGCGGCCGGCGCGGATGACCCGCTCGATGCCCTCGCGCAGGGGCGACCCGGGCGCGAGCATGGCGAGGACGTTGCGTAGGCCCTCGTCGCGGGTCGCCTCGGGCACCCGGCTCTCCTTACGGTCGTTCGGTGGCGCGGACAGCATCGCCGAAGGCGTTGCGTCGCGCGGCCGCCGCGCAGACTACTGGACGAGCGCGCAGTGGTGCCCGGTCCCCGCGGACCGCGCGATCACGTTCCAGGTGTCGTGGGCGTGCCGAGCCATGTGACCAGGTCGCCGGGGCGAGCGTCCACTCCGCCCGAGCCCGCCTGGTCGAGGTCCATCTCGACGACCTCGAGCGCGACGTCGCGGACCTGGCGGAGGAAGTCGGCGTGGCCACCCCGGGCGGGGTCCTCGTGGGTGTCGACGGCATGACCGAGCAGCAGGGTGGCTGCCCGGCCGTCGTCCTTGAGCCGCAACACCCGCCCGAGTCGCTGGATCAACTGCCGCCGCGTACGGAATGCGGCGAGCACGAGCGCGACGTCCGCATCGGGGACGTCGACCCCTTCGTCGAGGACGCGCGGTGCCACCAGCGCGTCGATGCGGCCTCGCCGGAACTGCGCCAGCCGGATGCGGCGCTTGTCGTCGGCCAGCCCGCCGTGGATGGTCTCGGCGTGCACCCCGGCGCGGACCAGTTCGGCGGCCGCGTCCTCGGCCTGTTCGACGGTGTCGGTGAAGACCAGGCTCCGCCGGCCCTTCAGTCCCGGTGCCGCCGCCGCGCAGATGGCGAGCTTGCCCGCGCAGGCCGCGGCGATCTCGCGCCGCTCGCGCACGCGGACCAGGTACTCGCGGCAGGCACGGACCTGCGTGCCCTCCGCTCCTCCCCCGGAGCCCACCATGCCGGGCTGTCCCCCGGCGGTCGCGACCACGGCCGACACGGCGGCGAACAGTTTGCGGGGGTCCTTCGGCATCCCGAGCCCCCCGACCAGCTCACGGTGCAGTTGCCGTGCCCTGGCGTCGGCGCGGTCGTAGGCGTCACGCTCGTCGGGCCGCAGACGCACGCCCACCGTCGCGATCCGGAACGGAGCGACGGTGCCGTCGGCGACGGCGCGGTCGTAGTCGTAGCGATGCACGACGCCACCGAAGTAGGGCGCGAGCACGTCGACGAGGCCGTCGTCGTTGCGCTCGTAGGTGGCGGTCAGGGCCAGGCGCATCGGGAACGCCTCGTGCAGCGCCGCGCCCCACGTCGGTGCGCCGTAGCGGTGCGCCTCGTCGGCGACGAGCAGGCCGAGCGTGCCGGGCGGCGGCTCGATCGGCACCGAGGCCGCCGAGTGCGGCGTCGAGACGACCACGTCGCGTTCGTACAAATCGTCGCGGTTGCCACCTCCGAGGCGGCCGACGCGAAGGTCGGGGGCGGCGGTCCGCAACTCGCGCACCCACTGGTCCTGCAGTTCGAGGGTCGGGGCGAGCACCAGCGAGCGGCCGCCCCGGTCGGCGACGATCCGGATGGCCGCCATCGCCAACCGGGTCTTGCCGGTGCCGGTGACGGCCTCGACGACGCCCCGCCCCGTCGCCGACCAGGCGGCAAGCGCTTCGGCCTGCCAGTCGCGCAACGCGAGTAGGTCGAGCCGGTCGCGCGTGCCTGCCACGCCCTGCGGTGCATCCGCCGCCGCCGCGGGTCGCGTGGAGGTCGACCCCTCCCCCGGTCCCGGGGCAGCCGCGAGCTCCCAACCGCCGCGACCGAGGACGTCGGCCCGCACGAACCGCTTGTCGCGTTCCAGCGCCCGGTCGAGGATCGCGGCGTTGACCTGGCGGATGCCGGCCGCCCTGATCGCCTTGAGCAGACGTACGGCGGGCATCGGCCCGACGCCGTCGTCGGCGAGGACGTCAGCAGCGGTGTCGCAGAGGGAGCTCATGCCGGCAGTGTCGCAGCCCGGTCAGCGGTACCGCGCGAGGACATCGGCGATGTGGACGCGGTCCTCGGCGGCGAGTTCCTCCCCCGTGTGCGGGTGGACGCACGGGTAGCGGTGGCGGTCCACGCAGCCGAGCCACCCGCCGTCACGCTGGAGCACGTGGCAGTACGCGGTGACACCGTCCGGCGCGCGCCGAGACGTCAGTGCGGCAGGGAGAGCTGGCCGTCGACGTACTCGGCCAGGCCGTCGGCGACCAGGCTGTCGGCGACGCGGCCGGCGCGGTCAGGGTCGTCGGGCCAGCCGGTGACGTCGGCGACCCTGGCCCGCTCGACGGGGCCGGTGCGCAGCGCCTGCACCAGCCGGCCACGGCCCTGCCGGTCGGACCCTTCGAACCGCGACTGTGGGGTCGAGACGCCGGCGCTGCCGTCGGCGGGGTCGGGATCGGGCAGCCCCGACCGGTACCAGGCGCATTCGACCTGCAGCGGGCATGCCTCGCAGCGTGGCCGGCGCCTGACGCAGATCGTCGCGCCGAGGTCGAGGACCGCCTGGTTGTGCTCCCACGCCCGCCCCGGTGGGACCTGCGCGTCGGCGAGGTCCTGCGCCTCGCGTGGCGCGAGTCGCCGGCCGGCCACGGCCCGTGCCAGCACACGGGCGGCGTTGGTGTCGACGACCCCGTGGTCGCGTTCGAACGCGAACGCGAGGACCGCTCGGGCCGTGTACGGCCCGATGCCGGGCAGGGCGAGCAGCGCGTCGAGGTCGTCGGGGAGGGTGCCGCCGTGGCGATCGACGACCGCGGTGGCGGCGCGGTGCAGATTGAGCGCCCGCCGGTTGTAGCCCAGTCCGGCCCAGTGCCGGACCACCTCGCCCGGCGCCGATGCTGCGCATGCGGCCGGGGTCGGGAAGCGGTCGAGGAAATCCGCGTACCGCGGCAGGACCCGCGCAACCTGGGTCTGCTGGAGCATCAGCTCGGAGACGAGCACGGCCCAGGGGTCACGGGTGCGGCGCCACGGCAGGTCCCTACGGGCCTGCCCGCTCCACGTCAAGAGGTGCTCGGTGACCACCGGATTGGGTCGCACGGGGCGCAGGACCTCAGACGGCAGTGACGAACACCAGCTTGGCGTCGTCGTCGGGCAGCTCGACCACCTGGCCGTCGGCCCGCAACCGCACTCCGTCGACGCCGCGTTCGACCGAGACCTGCGCGCCGGTCCACATGCCCCGGTCGCGCAACTGCATCACGATCTCGTGGTCGCCCTGCAGCTTCTCGGAGATGTAGCTGATGACGACCTCGTCGGCGTCGGTCGCGGCGAGGCTGACCGGCTCGTGCTCGGCGGGTACGGACCCGGGGATCGGGTTGCCGTACGGCGAGGTGGTGGGGTTGCCCAGGAACTCGATGAGTTTGGCCTCGACCCGGTCGGAGATGACGTGCTCCCAACGGCACGCTTCCTCGTGGACGTGCTCGTGATCGAGCCCGAGGACGTCGACGAGCAACCGCTCGGCGAGCCGGTGCTTGCGCATCACGTGCTCGGCGCGCTCCCGACCAGCCGATGTCAGCGCAATCGTGCGGTCGGGCTGCAGCACCACCATGCCGACCTGCTCGAGCCGGGCGACGCCCTCGGAGACCGCTGGGGCCGACAGACCGAGCCGTTCGCTCAGGCGCGCCCGCAGGGGCGGGACACCCTCCTCCTCGAGTTCGAGGACGGTGCGCAAGTACATCTCGGTGGCTTCGCTGGGCTGGTGGCTCACGAGGCGCCTCACACGTCGGAACGGCAAGCGTACCCAGCGGGGGTATCCCCGGTCGGGTGAAGACGGCAGCGGGGCGGGCCGACGGCCCGCCCCGCACGTGTGCCGGTGATCAGTCGTCCTGTTGTGCCTCGCCGCCCTCGCGGTCACCGCCGGCCAGTTCGACCGGCGGGATGTCGGGGGCGGACGGTGAGTCGACGGCGCGGAATGCGACCGTGTCACCCTCGGTGTCGACGTCGGCGACGATCAACTGCCCCGCGGTGAACTCGCCCAGCAGCATACGCTCGGACAGCTTGTCCTCGAGTTCGCGTTGGATCGTGCGGCGCAGCGGGCGGGCACCGAGCTGCGGGTCGTAGCCCTTCTCGGCCAACCAACCCTTGAGCGAATCGGTCAGTTCGAGGTCGAGATCGCGCGCACGCAACTGGTTCTTCACCCGGGTGATCATCAGGTCGACGATCGTCTTCACCTCGTCCTTGGTGAGCGGGTGGAAGACGATGGTCTCATCGATGCGGTTGAGGAACTCGGGCCGGAAGTGCTTCTTGAGCTCCTCGTCCACCTGCCGCTTCATCTTCTCGTACATCGAGTCGTCGTCGGACTGCACGAACCCGACCGCCGGGGCGGTGAGGTTCTTGGTGCCGAGGTTCGACGTCATGATCAGGATGGTGTTCTTGAAGTCCACCGTCCGACCCTGCGCGTCGGTCAGACGACCGTCCTCGAGGATCTGCAGCAACGTGTTGAAGACGTCCGGGTGGGCCTTCTCGACCTCGTCGAACAGGACCACGGAGAACGGCTTGCGGCGGACCGCCTCGGTGAGCTGGCCACCCTCGTCGTAGCCGACGTAGCCGGGCGGGGAGCCGATCAGACGGCTGACCGTGTGCTTCTCCATGTACTCGGACATGTCGAGGTGGATCAGTGCGTCCTCGTCGCCGAACAGGTACTCGGCGAGCGTCTTGGCGAGCTCGGTCTTCCCGACGCCCGAGGGGCCGAGGAAGATGAACGAACCACCGGGGCGCTTGGGGTCCTTGAGCCCGGCGCGGGTGCGACGGATCGCCTTGGACACGGCCTCGATCGACTGGTGCTGACCGATGACGCGCTCGTGGAGGTGGTCCTCCATCTTGAGCAGCTTCTCGGTCTCCTCCTGCGTGAGCTTGAAGACCGGGATGCCCGTC
>Ga0208490_100274_pt1 | contig 39969 bp, 33 predicted proteins | sample SubbioAug_CSWold_FD_184818 | JGI IMG/M metagenome (GOLD analysis project Ga0208490, IMG submission 184818) | Serpentinite rock and fluid subsurface biosphere microbial communities from McLaughlin Reserve, California, USA - CR11Aug_CSWold (SPAdes) | ecosystem: Environmental > Terrestrial > Deep...
CGATGCCGATGCGGATTTCGATCGGGGTGTCGGCGGGGGAATACTTGATCGCGTTCGAAACCAGGTTCGAGACCGCATGTTCGACGAGCGCCGGATCGCATTGCGCCAGAACGAGTGCACCGGGTTCCACGACCATCGAGAGCTCACGCTCCGGCATGCCCTCGCTTTCGCGTTCGCAGATCATCCGCACCAGCTCCGCGAGATCGCAGGCAGCGGATTTCACCTCGATCTGCCCGGTATCGAGACGGGCCGCATCCAGCGTGCTCTCGACGAGGCGCGTCAGGCGGGCGATGCCGCTGCGGACCTTGGCTGCGCGTTGGGCGATCTCCTCCGCCGTCACCTTGTCGCCCCGGCGCACCAGCCGCTGCATGCTGGACGCGATGATGGCGAGCGGCGTGCGGAACTGGTGCGAGACCATCGAGGCAAAGCCGCGATAGAACTCGCTCACACCCCGCTCGCGCTCCAGCGCCTTCTCCAGCTCGATCGCGGCCCGCTTGTAGGGCGTGACGTCGGCAAGCCGCATGATGGTGCCACCGGCGGGAATGGGCTTCACCGTCATCTGCACCCATCGATCGTCGGGGAGATGGAGATCGCGACGCAGCTCGCCATCAATGGAAATCTCGTCACGACGATGCAACGGATCGCCCGATGCGTAGCACGTCGCCGCCGCAACGAGTGCCGAGACCGGCGCTCCCGTCTGCAGGAGGTTTTCCGCATCGGGAAACAGATCCCGCAGGCGGCTGTTGGCCAGGACGAGCCCCCCCTCGCGCCCGAAGGCCGCGAATCCGTCGGGGGCCGTGTCGATCGCCGCGATGAGCTGGCTTTGCGCGTCCTGCAAATCGTGCGTGCGCGCCAGAACGAGTTCCTCGAGCCGCTCGCCCCGCCGCGCCAGATCCCGCTCCGCCGCATGCCGCTCCGTCACGTCGCGCACGAAGGCGATCACTCCGACCACCTCGCCATCGACCCGCAGCGGGAAGCAGGCGAGGTCGAAATAGAGCGGCATCGATCGCCCCGCCCGTTGAAGCGGCTGCTCCTGCACGAGCGTATCTTCGCCCGCGAGTGCCCGCCGGAACGCGCGCTCGACGATATCGGTCGCCAGCAGAGGCGATATCTCGGCGGCCGGGCGGCCGATCGCATCCGTCGCAGGCGCATCGACGAGGCGCGTCATCGCCCGGTTCCAGAGCGTGCAGCGCAGGGCCGCGTCGAGCGCCAGTATCCCCTCCCCGCTCGATCCTATGAGCCGTTCCGAGAACTCCTTCTCGCGCCGCAGGGACAATTCCGTCCGCCGCGCCTTGCGCAGCGTCGAGAGCAGGCGCGCGGAGAGGATCGCGCCGCTCAGCATGATGCCGATGACCGAGGCGATGATCTGCCAGACTGCATGGCGATACTCGTCGAGCCGCCCGCCGAGCTCGTTCCACTCACTGACCATCGCCCCGTTGGCGGCGCGATGCAAAAGCGCGCTCAGCGGCTGCAGTATCTCGTCGATGCGCTGCGCCGTCTCATGCGCGTCGGGCCTGATTTCCCCGACCAGCCGCTCCAGCTCGTCGAAGCGCTGCGACCACGCGGTGAGGTCGTCGGCGAAGCCGAGTTCGTCGAGATAGCGCGCCTGCGGACCGTCGAAGAGCAGCGCCAGGCGGCTTGCGAGGACATCGAAGCGGCGCGCCGTCTGCCCGTCGCCGGGCCCGCCCGCCTCCCGCGCTGCTTCCCGCGCTAACTCCCGCGCTATCTCGGCCTCGAGCTGCAGCGAGGCGGCGTGCGCCTGCGAGATCACCCACAGCATGTTGCCATGGACGTTGATGCGCATGTTGCGCTCGATATCGGCGAGCTTGAGCAGGGCGAAGCCGAGCAGGATCGCGAGCGCGGCGATCACGCCGAGATTGAGTACATATCCGATCGTATCCCGGCGCCTGTTCGTCATCGCACCTCGACGTGAACGAGTTGCCAGACCCAGCGGTAATCGTAGCGGATATCCTGCAGGGCCGCGTGATCGTCTCGCGGATAGACGATCCAGAGCGGACCCTTGTCGCGCGCCGTCAGGTCCACATCCCCCATCCGCAGGGCGAGGACGACGTCGTAATCGTCGAAATCGCTCATCGGTATCTCGATGGCGTACTCGTTCAGCGCACGGGCGGTGACGCTCTCGCCCCGCGCACCCGCCGCCTCCAGCAGATCGCGCATCAGCACGCCCTCGAAGCGCTGCACCCCGTCCGTGACCACGGTCGTCGTATCGAGGCGGCGCGCGGGGAGCGCCTCGATCATCGCCCGGTCGAAATGCGCCTCGCCGCCGACATTCGCGTTTGAAACTTCGCCCGTCACCCGCAGCAGAACCTCGCCCGAGGGCGTCGCGAGCGAGCCGGGATTTCCCGCAAGGGCGAGCGATGCGGAAAGGCATGCGAGGGCTGCCGCGACGGCCAGCACCCGGAACAACGGTTGCCCCGGCGACAGCAATCCCGATGAATTCTCTGCACAGCCGGCCTGCAAAGCCGCATCTCCGGTCAGTCGCATGTTCGTACCCGCCAGTTTCCAGAGCCTGCGATATTCGATCGCGTCGAAGCGATACAACCACGGTATTGCTCCGCAGCGCTAGCGTCTCGCTTTCGCGCCGACCGATCAATTGTGTACCATCGACGATTTTCCATCCGCCCCCTTCGAACGAAGGGGGATGCCTCGCCGGGGCAATGTTAAGCCTCGACCAATACCGAGGCCAAGACCGCGTGAAACAGGCGGCTCGAACGGGGGAACTTCGATGTGGGATTTTCAGATCGGGCGCGCGCTGGGGCTGATGCTTCAGACCCTGCCCTTCGTGCTCCTGCGCATGGCCGTCTATTTCGGCATCGCCGTCGCTTACATCTTGATGACGGGGGTCGGCGCCGGCGTCGGTTGGGGCATCGGGGGACTTGGCGATGAAGGCTTTCGGGCGAGTTCGACCCTCTGGGGCGGGTTCATCGGCTTCGGCATCGTCGGCGTGGTGCTTTACTGGGTGCGCGAATACATCCTCTATATCGTGAAGGCCGGGCATATCGCGGTGCTGGTCGAACTTCTCGACGGCAACGAGCTGCCGGGCGGGCGTTCGCAGATCAGCCACGCCCAGGCGGTGGTGAAGGAGCGTTTCGCGGAGGCGAGCGTGCTGTTTGCCATCGACCAGCTGATCAAGGGCGTTCTCGGCGCGATCACCGGGCTCATCCGCGGCATTCTCTCCTTCCTTCCGATCCCGGGCGTCCAGCAGTTGATCACCATCCTGCGGGCGTTCCTGCGTGTCGCGGTCGGCTTCATCGACGAGGTCATCCTCGCCTACGCCATCCGCACCCGCTCGACCAACCCATGGGCCTCGGCGCGGACGGCGCTGGTGCTCTACGGCCAGAACTACAAGGTGATGCTGAAGAACGCCGCATGGCTCGCGATCATCGTGTACGCGCTGTCCTTCGTGATCTTCCTCGTCATGCTCGCCCCCGCAGCACTTGTCGCCTACCTCATCCCGGGAGCCTGGGGCGCCGGCGGGATCGTCTTCGCGCTGCTGTTCGCCTGGAGCGTCAAGGCGGCGCTGCTGGAGCCATTCGCCATCATCTGCCTGATGCAGGTCTACTTCAAGACGATCGAGGGCCAGGTTCCGGACCCGGAATGGGACGCGCGCCTCGACCAGATGTCCTCTAAATTCCGTACCCTCAAGGAAAAGGCGTTCGGCGGAGCCGCCCAGCCACCGGGCCACCCTGTCCCCGGCGCGGCGGAGTGAGCCAAAGAGAAGGATGATGCCATGAACAGACCATCGAAAACGCCCCTCCTCAACGCAGTGCTCCCCGGCCTCCTCCTCGCGTTCCTCGCTGCGCCTGCATGGGCGCAGCAGCCGATGGGGTCCGTTGTTGCGACGATCGACGGCGAGGTGCAGGAATGGGCGACCCTCATGCTCCCCGAGGAAGACACGGCCACCGCCTCCTATACGGATTTCGGCCCGGTCACCTCGATCACGATCCAGGGGCATGACCTGGGAGCGGATTCGATCCTGAACAACATCCTCACGGTCGAGGCGAGCCTGATGGGTCGCGACGGAGCGGCGCAGCCCCTGGACATGAGCGTCAGCCTGTTCCCGGAAGGCCTGCGAGGTCCGTTCTATACGAGCGAGGAAACCGAGGACGAAACGACGATCAGCTTCGAGCGCCTGGAATTCGGTGAGCCCGGTATTGCCGAAGGCACCTTCTCCGCCAGGTTGTGCCGCCGCGACGGGATGTTCGCAGAGATCGATCTCGGAGACTGCCGGCTGATCGAGGGACGGTTCGAGACGCAGCTGCGGTTTGAAACGCTGTGAGCATGGGGAAACACAAGATGCGTATCGGCCTGACCATCGGCGCGCTGGCGCTGGGACTTCTCGGATTTCAACCCGCTCATGCGCAGAGCGAAAACGCAGTCATCGTCTTCGACGCCTCCGGCAGCATGTGGGGGCAGATCGATGGCGTCTCGAAGATCGAGATCGCCCGCAACGTCATGGGCGACCTGCTGCGCGACTGGGATCCCGCACGCCATCTCGGCGTCGTCGCCTACGGTCACCGACAGGCCGGGCGGTGCGACGATATCGAGACCGTGATCGAGGTCGGCCCGCTCGATCTCGAGAGCGCGCTCTCGACGATCAATCGCCTCCAGCCGCGCGGGCGCACCCCGCTCACGGACGCTGTCCGCATGGCGGCAGAGGATCTGAGCTACGAGGACAAGCCGGCAACCGTCATCCTGCTCTCGGACGGCGTCGAGACCTGCAATGCCGACCCCTGCGCGCTCGGTCGCGAACTGGCGCAACGCGGCGTCAACTTCACGGCGCACGTCATCGGCTTCGACATCGCCGAAGGCGACCGCGCGGATCTCATCTGCCTCGCGGAATCCACGGGCGGGCTGTTCCTGCCGGCAGACAGCGCCGGGGAACTCTCGAGCGCGCTGACGCAGGTCGCGGCTGTGCGCACGGTCCCCGAGGAGCCCGTTACGGAAGAACCACCGCCGCCGCAAATCGCCGAAGCGACTTTGGACGCCCCCGACGAAGCACCTGCGGGCGCGCAGATTTCCGTAGCGTGGACGGGTCGCGAAGCAGGCTCCGACTTCATCACCATCGTCGAGACCGGCGCAGCCGTGGGCGCGTACAACGACTACGCCCGCACATCCTCGGGAAGCCCCGTTACGTTCCTCGCTCCCGATGCGATCGGCAATTACGAAGTGCGCTATGTCGAACACGGGTCGAACCGTACCGTCGCCTCGCGGCCCATCAAGCTGATCCCGGTCGAAGCAACAATCGACGCGCCCGACGAAATCCCCGCCGGCTCGCAGGTCACCGTCCACTGGACCGGACCGGACAACCGATCCGACTACCTCACCATCGTGGAGGCAGGCGCGCCCGAGGGCAGCTACAACAACTACATCCGCACCGCCACGGGAAACCCGGTGGAACTCCTCGCTCCGGACGGGCTGGGAAATTACGAGATCCGCTACGTCGTCAATCAATCCGGGCGCACGCTCGTCGCGCGGCCGATCAAGCTGATTCAGGTTGAAGCCACGATCGACGCGCCCGACGAAATCCCCGCCGGCTCGCAGGTCACCGTCCACTGGACCGGACCGGACAACCGATCCGACTACCTCACCATCGTGGAAGCGGGCGCGCCCGAGGGCAGCTACAACAACTACATCCGCACCGCCACGGGAAACCCGGTGGAACTCCTCGCACCTGACGGGCTGGGGAACTACGAGATCCGCTACGTCGTCAATCAATCCGGGCGCACGCTCGTCGCGCGGCCCGTCCGCCTCGCGCCCGTATCCGGCAGCGTCGAGGCGCTGACGGCAATCGTCCCCGGCGGGCGGTTCCAGGTCGCCTGGGAGGGCCCGGACAACCCCAGCGACTACATCACCATCGTCGCTGTCGGCGCTCCCGAGGGTTCGTACACCGAATATGCCCGAACCCGCACCGGAAACCCCGTCCAACTGCGTGCGCCAGCCGAGGCGGGTGAGTACGAGATCCGCTACGTGATCAATCAATCCGGTCGAACGCTGACGTCGCGCACCGTGACGGTTGGTGGCATGGAGGTCACGCTCACGGTCAACGGCCAGGTCGCACCGGGGGGCGTGGTCGAGGTGGAATGGACTGGACCGGGGCGCTTCGAGGACTTCATCCAGATCGTGCCTGCGGGAAGCGCAGACAACGCCCCGCCCCTGCGCGAAACGCGCTCTACGCAGGGCAGCCCCCTGCAGCTCTTCGCCCCGCCACAGGCCGGAGACTTCGAGCTCCGCTACCGCGCCTCCGACAGCGGCGAGGTGCTGGCGCGAATCCCGTTGCCCGTCGGCGCTGCAAGATAACGCAACGGCGCAGCCGCACGACCCAGTCACGCGCGGCCGGCTGCATCTTCGGGTTCGGCTATGGGCTGCGCTCGACCACGCTGAGCCCTTCAACCCGGTGCTTCTCGATCAGCCTTGCGACGAGCCCGGTTTCAAGTGCGGCATCAATGAAGCGGCTCACCAGCGGCAGCGCCTCGGCCTTCGCCTTCGGAACGCCGATCGCCTGCTGTACCGCCATGAAGCGCCCCGGCAGGATCTGCGATCCCGGAATGTCCTGCTGGTCGGTCACGAGCCGCGACCTGAGGCCGGCAAGGGCGTCGAGCTTGCGCTCGCGGAACTCCTTCTGGGTTTCGTCGAAATTGGCCGAACGCGCCAGTTGCGCATGGCGGATATTGCGGTCGAGCCACAGGCCGTAGGCGGTGCGGCCCGTGACCGCGATCGTCACGCCCTCGGCATCGACATCATCGACGCTCTTCAGGGGAGAGCCCGGAGGAACGAGATAAGTCGCCTCGATCTCGACATAGGGTGCCGTGAAGGCGATCACCTCCGCCCGCTGCGGCTCGGCACCGATGAGGCCGATATCCCAGGCGTCTTCGAGCGCGGCATCGGCCAGCACGCCGGGAGACGGGAAAGTCACGTAACGCAGTTCGACGCCGAGGAGATCGGCGAAGGTGCGCGCCATGTCCGGCGAGACGCCCTCCGGAGCGCCGTCCGGCGACTTGCCGGTGACGAGCAGGAAGTTCGACAGGTTGATCCCCGCGCGCATGACGCCGCCGGGAGCGAGGAGATCGCGCAGTTCCGGCGAAACCGGGCCGATGTCGATTGGGGACGTCATGGGCAATCACTCCTCTTTTCGGGGAGCAAAGGCTAGCGCGACGCCCCCTCCCCCCGCAACGTCCCATCCCAAGGCGGAAGTCGAACCCGTCTTGGGCGTCTCGGCACGTGGCACATGCCGGCGTGCGGGAGGAGTTGGACGATGCAGGTCAGTCGATGACCGCGCAGGCGATCCGGCCACCGGCGTCCCCGCTCGGCTGGCTTTCATGGTCGTCGGTGCCGTCGTGGATGACGAGCGAGCGTCCCATCACATCGGCCTCGCCCTCGCCCATGCTGACGAAGCTGTTGAACACCTCGGCGCGCAGGATTCCGTCCGCCCCCACATACTGGTTTGGCATGTCGCCGGCGTGGGGGCCGCCCTCGACAAAATAGCCATGCTCGCGATCCGTCGGGTTGAAGTGCCCGCCGGCGGATTCGAAATCGTCCGCAGGATCGCATTCGCCGTTTTCGTGGATGTGGAACGCGACCCACTGCGCGGCGGGAAGGCCCCGCACTTCCACCTCGATCAGGACGCCCTCCTGCGCCGCACGCAGCGTCGCCGTTCCCGCCTCCGTGCCGTCGCGATCGATGAATTCGACGGTGGTCGAGGGCGCATCCTGCGCAACTGCGAGAGGTGCGGCGAGCGCAAGAGCGGCCAGAGCGATCAGCGGTGTCTTCATGTCGATGTCTCCCGGTTGATTGTCTGCCGGGCAACCGCTTACCTGCCTCCGATGTTCCCTTCCAGGCAGCCCCCGATTTCCGTCCGTGACTTCTGCCCGCCCGGTATGCTAACAGGGCGCGCTCATGCTGAACCTCACGAACATCACGGTCCGCCTCGGCGGGCATCTCGTCTTCGATCGCGCCAGCGCCGCCCTTCCCCCGAAGAGCCGCGTAGGGATGATCGGCCGCAATGGTGCGGGAAAATCCACGCTGATGCGGATCATCGCCGGTGTCGGCGAGGCCGATGACGGCGCCGTCGAGACGCCGCGGGGCACGCGGATCGGGTATCTGGCGCAGGAAGCGCCGGGGGGCTCGGCGACGCCGTTCGAGACCGTGCTGGCAGCCGATACCGAGCGCGCGGCGCTGCTCGCCGAGTCCGAGCACACCACCGACATCGACCGCATCGGCATCATCCACGAGCGGCTCAACGCCATCGATGCGCATGCCGCCCCCGCCCGCGCCGCCCGCATCCTCGCCGGTCTCGGCTTCGACGACGACGCGCAGCAGCAGCCGCTCGATTCCTTCTCCGGCGGCTGGCGGATGCGTGTCGCGCTCGCAGGCGTGCTCTTCTCCGCGCCCGATCTGCTGCTCCTCGACGAGCCCTCGAACCATCTCGATCTCGAAGCCGAGATCTGGCTCGAGAACTTTCTCAAGGCCTCCCGCTCGATGATGGTCGTGGTCAGCCACGAGCGCGACCTCCTGAACAACGTCGTCGACCACATCCTCCATCTGGAGGGGGGCCGGATGACGCTCTATGCGGGGAACTACGATTCCTTCGAGCGTCAGCGGCGCGAGATACAGGCCCAGGCCGAGGCCTCGCGCATCCAGCAGGAGGCCAAGCGCCAGAAGCTTCAATCCTTCGTGGACCGCTGGCGCTACAAGGCGCATTCCGCCCGGCAGGCGCAGAGCCGCATCAAGGCGCTCGCCCGCATGGAGCCGATCGCTGCGGCGAACGAGGATCCCTCGCTGCATTTCGAGTTTCCGAGCCCCAACGAGATGCTGCCGCCGCTCGTCGCGCTGGATGGAGCCTCGGTCGGCTATCGCGAGAACACGCCCATCCTGTCCGCGATCGACCTGCGGATCGAGCCCGACGACAGGCTCGCGCTGCTCGGTCGCAACGGCAACGGCAAGACCACGCTCGCGCGCCTGCTGGCGGGGCATTTGTCGCCGATGGAAGGCTCCCTCGTCGCCAGCAGCAAGCTGCGCGTGGGCTATTTCGCCCAGCATCAGATCGAGGATCTGGTGCATGACGAGACGCCGCTCCAGCACATGACGCGGATGCTCCCCGGCGCGAAGCCGGGCTCGGTGCGGGCGCAACTCGGACGCTTCGGCTTCTCCGGCGAAAAGGCGCTCGTGAAGGTTCAGAAGCTCTCGGGCGGCGAGCGGGCGCGGCTGGCGCTCGCCCTGATCACCCGCGAAGCACCCCATATCCTGATCCTCGACGAACCGACCAACCACCTCGATGTCGATACCCGCGAGGCGCTGGTGCAGGCGCTGAGCGAGTATGGCGGCGCGGTCGTCATGGTGAGCCATGACCGGCATCTGCTGGAACTGACGGCGGACCGGCTCGTGCTCGTGTCGGACGGCACCGTGAAGGAATTCAACGGCGATCTCGACGATTACCGCGACGTGCTGCTCGGGCGCGGCGGTTCCGGTGCCGGCACCGAGGAGAGCGCGACGAAGGCGCCCAAGCGCGGCAACCGCAAGGACGAGCGGCGCAAGGCGGCGCAGGAGCGCGAGCGCAGCAAGCTCGAGGGCGCGCGCTCCTGAGGAGCCGTCGGCGATCAGCCCGGTGACGCAACCGGCAGCAGCCAGCCGTCGGAGATCGCGAGCGACCGCCTCTCGCCGATCATCGGCGCCCGGCCGCCGACGCGCAGGTTGAGCGTCGTCTCGGGGGCCGCCTCCGGCGCAACGCGCACCAGGGTCGAGCCGCCCTCGAAGCGCGTCGATACGATCGTCACCGGCATGGACGCTCCGCCCTCCTCCGCGAATACCAGATCACCCGGGCGAAGGCAGGCCTGCGCGGGGCCGGGAGCGCAGTCGGGGCGGGCGCGCATCCTGGTGCGATGGCCGAAGAGCTCGACATCGACCCAGCCGTTCTCCACCGGCCCGTGCACCGTCACCGGAGCCAGCTGCCCCTGCCCAAGAAATTGCGCCACCATGGCGTCGCAGGGCTCCTGGTAGAGCCGATCAGGCGTATCGACCTGGCGCAGGCGACCATTGTCCATCACCGCGATGCGATCGGCGAGCGCCATCGCCTCCGCCTGATCGTGGGTGACATAGATCAGCGTCGCGCCGCTGGCGGCGTGGAAGCGGCGGAATTCGTCGATCATGGTCTCGCGCAGATGCGCGTCGAGATTGGCGAGCGGCTCGTCGAGAAGCACGAGGCGCGGGCGCATGGCGAGGCACCGGGCGAGCGCCACGCGCTGGCGCTGTCCGCCCGAGAGGCTCTGCACGCGGCGCTTGTCGAAGCCCGGCAGCCCGACCGTCTCCAGCGCCTCGGCGACCCGCTTCTCGCGCTCGGGCTTGGGCAGCTTCTGCACCTTCAGCGCATAGCCCACATTCCCCGCGACATCGAGATGCGGCCACAGCGCATAGGACTGGAACACCATCCCCACCCGCCGCTCTTCCGGGGCGAGCTGCCGCTCCGGAGCGGCCACGATCTTGCCGTCGAACATGATCTCGCCCGCATGCAGCGTCTCGAACCCGGCAAGCAGGCGCAGCAGCGTGGTCTTGCCGCATCCCGACGGCCCGAGCAGCGCGAGGCATTCCCCGTGCGCGATTTCGAGCGACAGATCATCGACGATGGCACGCCCGCCCGCCTCGCGACGCACCCCGCGCAGGCTCACATCCGCCATGGCAGGACTCCATCCGGCAGACGGCGACCGACGAGGCTGATCAGCAGCGCGAGGCACAGGACGATGCCGAGCACCCACACGGACACCGCTGCAGCCGCGGTCGAATTGCCCTCGTCGTAGAGGCTGAAGATCACGACGCCGACGGTCTCGTTGCCGCGCGACCAGAGCAGCGCCGAGACGGTCAGTTCGGAGAATGCGCCGAGAAAGACGAGCAGCGCGCCCGCTCCCAGCGCCGGGGCGAGCATCGGCAGGACGACGGTGCGCAGCCGGTAGAGCGGACCCGCCCCCGACATCTGCGCCGCCTCCTCCGTCGCCCGCTCGATCTGCGCCATCGCCGAGACGACCGGGCGCAGCGCCAGCGCGAGGAAGCGCGCGAGATAGGCGATCAGGAGGATCCAGATGGTGTTGTAGAGGCTGATGCCGAGCACGGGAACCGGGGGGAGAAATGTGAGAATCATGGCGATGGACAGGACGATGCCCGGCAGGACATAGGGCGCATCGGCGGCGGCGTTCAGGGCCTGCGCCATTTTCGAGCGCCGCGCCACGAGCAGCCAGGCGAGCGGGGCTGCGACCGCCACCGTGAGAAACGCCGCAGACGTCGCGAGGAACAGGCTGTTGGCGAAGGCACGCTGTGCGCTTCCAAGGCCCGTGACGACGTAGATCAGATTGGAGAGCGTGACCGTCTCCGCGCTGAGCCTCACCCCGACCGAGGGCACGAGGGCGGCGGCCGTAAGCGCGATCAGCGGCATGACGGCGATCAGGAGCATGAGCAGCCAGACGAAGATCGTCGTGGGCCAGAACAAGCGCCCCAGCGCAAAGCCGGCATGCGCACCGCCCACGCGGTCCGTCGCCACCGCATAGCGCCGCAGGATCAGGACCTGCGCGCCGATCCCGACGAGCGCCATCCCGGCGAGGATCAGCGCCAGCGCCGCCACATCCGCGAGCGCCGTCGGCCCAAAGCCCGCGAGGCGCTGGTAGATGAGCGTCGAGAGCATCGGGTAGCGGCCTGGAATGCCGAGCAGCGCGGGAACGCCGAAATTGCCGATCGCGGAAACGAAAGCGAGCGCCGCCCCCGCCGCGAGCGCCGGCAGCATCAGCGGCGCGACGATCCTTGCGATCGCTCCCATGGGGCGCGATCCGGCGGCGCGGGCGGCGTCGATGAGATCTGCGGGGAGCCCGCGCAACGCCGCGCGCACGGCGAGAAACACCATCGGCGCATGCTCCAGCCCCATCACGAGGATGATCCCGTCACGCCCCAGCAGCGGATTGCGGACAGGCCGCAGGGCCTCGAGGCCCGGGATGAGCCAGAGCGGGCTCTGCGGGCCGATCATCGCGAGCCAGGCCAGCGCCGAGATCTGCGGCGGTATCAAGAGCGGCAGGAGGAGCAGGAAGACGAGGAGCGGTTTCAGCCGGATATCGCTCAGCCCCACGAGGAAGGCCATGGCAACACCGAGCACCACCGAAAGGATCGTCGCCCAGAAGCTCGCTTCCAGCGTGTTGACCGTGGCGCGACGTGCGGCGGGGGTCGACCACGCGTCCAGGATGAAGCTCACGCCTTCGGTGAGCCCGCCGGCGAAGATCGTCGTCAGCAGCCGCAGCAGGGGCCAGACGCACAGCCCCAACACGTAAAGGCCGAGAACCGCCAGAAGCAGCGTCTCGGCCTTCATGATCGGGCGACGCCCGAGGGAAATGCTCCCGGTCGCGACCGCCTGGCGCATCAGCCGCCGAACAGATCGGCGAAGCGCTGCTTGATCTCGTCGCTCTGCTCGAGGAGGAGCGCGGGCGCGACGGCCATCACATCGACGCCTTCCATCTGCGGGAAGGCCGCCGGCGGCGTGACGCCTTCACGCAGCGGAAGATAACCTTGACCGACGTGAAAGCGCTGCCCCTCCTCGGAAAGCTGCCAGGCGACGAAGGCCTGCGCGGCCTCGACATTGCTCGCTCCCGCGAGGATCGCGACGGGCTCGGTCACGGCAGTGACGCCCTCGGCGGGGAAGACGAATTCGACGGGCGAACCTGCCGCCTTGGCGTTGAGCGGCATGAAATCGACGATGATGCCGTAATCCATCTCGCCCCGCGCCACGGCGTCGAGAACGCCGCCATTGCCGCGCCCGGCGGTCGCGCCGCCATCGGCGAGCGCCTCGAAGTATTCCCAGCCGAAGCCGTCCTGGTTGACCACGGTGCCGACATTGATCAGCGCCGCCCCGGAATAGAGCGGGCTCGGCATCATCAGGCGGGCGGCGATCTCAGGGTTCGTCAGCTCGGCCCAGGTCGTGGCGGGGTTCGTCACGTTGTCGGTGTTGTACATGAAGCCGGTGGTGATCAGCTTGGTCGAGAAGAACATCATCTCCGGATCGTGCAGGCTGGCATCGGTGCCCGCGATCGGGGCATCCGGGTAGGCCTGGAGGCGGTCATCGGCCTTGAGCTGGGTCATCACCACCGTGTCGGCGATCAGTAGCACGTCGGCCTGCGCGCTGCCGGCGGTGAACTCGGCCTGCAGGCGGTTGATGACCTCCGTCGTGCCGGAGCGGAAATACTCGACGGTGACGTCCGGATAGCTCTCGTTGAAGCGGGCGACCAGCTGGTCCATCTGCTCCGTGGGGGTCGAGGTGTAGATGACGAGGGGGCCGGATTGCGCGGCGGCTGCGCCGGCATAGGATGTCAGCCCGAGCGCGAGCGCGATGGCGAGTACGGAGCGGCGATGCATGTCGAGGATCTCCCTGGGACGTTCTTCGTCAACTGGCCGGCTATCGATCCAATGTAACCTCCATGTGACAGGATCAAGCGCTTTGTCGCATCTTTGTCATGAGAAAGACCGATATGCCTGTGTCAAAATGGCTGTATGGCGGGTGCCGTACGCCAAGAACCGCACCGCTCATCAATCGCGGCTTGCCGCAACCGGGGCAGGCGGCATAAGGTTTCGTTCGTGGTGAAACGCCCCTGCGCCCGCAGCTGCCGACGACGATCTTTCACCCTGCCGGAGCGCGCCTTCATGCGAACGACACTGATCCTTCTTGCAGCTCTTGCTGCGCCGACCGTGGCGCTGGCGCAGGAGCCGGTCGATGCGGTGGCGTTCTTCTACGCCAACCCCGGCTCCGAGCTCGACGAGGCTGAGCGCGAGCGCTTCAGCGACCCTGCAAGAGCAGTACTCGACGCCAACGATGTGCTCTGGGAGCAGCGCGAAGATGTCTGCATCGACTTCTCCATCCTCTTCGATGCGCAAGATTACGACGAGGCGGAGCTGGAGCGCACATTGGCCTTCCACGAGGAAATCGACGGCGATGTCGCGGACGTCTTCGCGACCTTTTCGCTCTTCGGTGCGCCGCGCGAGATCCTGTGGTCGCTTGCATACGACGATGGCAGCTGGAAGGTCACGGACGTCTCCTCGCCGGAAGCAGGGTGGCGGCTGAGCGAATTGAGCTGTGAATAAGCGGGGCCATGGCACAAATACCGGCTCCGCGCGTTGACGCTACACAGGAGAATCTCATGAGTTCCGATCAGAAGACAGACGACAGTCCGGCGCGGCCGCAATGGACGAAAGAGGAGCGGCAGGCCGATGCGCTTCAGGCGCGCGCCGATCACGACGCGCATGCGCTTGCTGTCGAGGAAAACACGGCGCGCCTGCGCGAACTGCGCCTGAACAAGGAAGCCGCCGACCTCGAGGCCGAGAAGAAGCTCGCAGCGAGCACGAAGCGCAAGGCTTCGCGAAAGAAGACTGCGGCCAAGAAGGTCGCCGAGAGCAAGGCTGCTGCAAAGAAGGGCGAGAAGAAGCCTGCCGCGGACGATCCCGCCGGCTGATCGCCCCGCCGCCGGCTAGATCACCCCGCGCACGGCAACCGCGCTCGCCATCATGCCGAAGACGAAGAGCGGGACGCCGAAGCCGCTGTACCAGATTGCCTTCTCGACGGGCGCTGCGACGAACCGCTTCATCATCGCGAGTTGCGCGGCGAGAAACAGCGTGACGATCGCAGCCGGTATCAGCTGGCCCCAGGAGACGAGCAGCGCGATGACGAGGACCTGCGGCGCGGCCATGATGGCGCAGGCCGCTTTCGCCGCGCCTTCGGCCCCGAGCTGGACGGGGATGGAGCGGATGCCCATCTGCGCGTCGCCCCGCATCGACTTGAAATCGTTCAGCGTCATGATCCCGTGAGCGCCGATGCTGTAGAGCAGGGCGAGCAGCAGGATTTCGCCTGGCGGGAGCGCGCCTCCCAGCATCACGGCGGCGCCCGTGATCCAGGCGAGCCCCTCGTAGGAGAACCCACAGGCCGCATTGCCCCACCAGCCATTGCGCTTGAGGCGAAGCGGCGGCGCGCTGTAGGCCCAGGCGAGCGCGAGCCCCACCATCGCCGCGATGAAGACCCACTGCCCCAGCATCGACGCCACGAGCAGCGAGAGGATCGTCCAGAGGATCGCGATATAGAGCCCCCAGCGTCCGGGAATGCGGCCGGAGGGGATCGGGCGGTGCGGCTCGTTGATCGCATCCACGTCGCGATCGTACCAATCGTTGATCGCCTGGCTCATGGCGCAGATCAGCGGCCCCGCGAGGATGATCCCGAGGATCGCGATGTGCCAGTTCGCGGCGATGGCGACGCCGGACGAAACCACCCCGCAGGCGAAGGCCCACATCGGCGGAAACCAGGTAATCGGCTTGAGCAGTTCGAGAACCGCAGAGGGGTGAGGATAGATGGCGGAACGAATTGCGGTCATTCGATTCTCGTGATCTCCGGCCTCCCATCGCCGGAGCGCCGCTTCGACCCGCCCAAGCTGTCACACTTTATGGACAGTTCCAAGACCGAAAGTGTCTATCAAATTTGACGCCCCGCCCGCTCCCGCATCGCCATCACGATCCGCTCCGGCGTCATCGGCATCCGCCCGGTCCGCACGCCGACGGCGCGCGCAATCGCATTCGCAACGCAGGCGGCAACGGGGACGATGGGCGCTTCGCCGACGCCGCGCAGGCCGTAGGGCACGCCCGGCACGGGCTTCTCGAGGATGACGCAATCGATCGAGGGTACGTCCAGCGCCGTGGGGAGGCGGTAGTCGAGCAGGCTCGCATTCCGCAGCCGGCCGTTCGCATCGTAATCGTAGCCCTCGGTCAGCGCCCAGCCGATCCCCTGCACGACGCTGCCCTGCAACTGGCCCTCGATGGCGCTCGGGTTGAGCGCCCGGCCCACATCCTGGAAGGCCGTGTAGCGCAGGATCGTGACCTGGCCGGTATCGGGATCGACCTCCACATCGCAGACATGCGCCGCGATCTCGACGCCGAGTGGCAGCTTCGACGACGAGCCGCGCCCGACGATCGCGCCATCCGTCAGCGTTTCCTGCATGAGCTCGGCCAGCGTGATCGACGTCCCCCTGCCCTCGTCGAGGCTGAAGACTCCATTTGCGTAGGTGACCCGCGCGGGCTCCGCCTGCATCAGCCGCGCCGCCCGCTCGCCCAGTTGCGCGAGCGCGTCGTCACACGCTTCGACGATCGCCGCCGTCATGGTGCGCGCCACGCGGCTGCCCGCCGCCCCGTCGCTGTAGCCGACGGATTTGCTGTCGCCGGTCTGGACGTGGACGTCTTGCGGGGCGAGGCCGAACTGATCGGCTGCGACCTGGGTCATCGTGGTGCGCGTGCCGGAAATATCGACCGCGCCCATTGTCACCACGGGCCGGCCGTCGCCGCCGATGATCACGTGACAGGCCGACGTCATCGAGGTGCCGCGCCAGTAGCCGAGCGCGAGCCCCCGCCCGCGCGGATGAACGCCCGGCTCGAGGGCTTTCGTCCAGCACGGGTGCTCCGCGACGGCGTCGAGGATCTCGCTGAGGCCGATCGAGGGGAACGGCGTGCCGATGGGCATCGTCGAGCCGGTGACGGCGGCGTTGCGGCGGCGGAATTCGAGCGGATCGAAGCCCCCGCGCAGGCAAAGCTCGTCCATCGCCTGCTCGACGGCGAACGCGCCCTGGATGCCGCCGGGGGCGCGGTAGGCCTCCGTGCGCGGCTTGTTGGTGACGACGTCGAAGCCTTCCAGATGAAGATCATCGACCTGGTAGAGCGCCGCCGACGCCTGCATCAGGAGCGACGGGCTCAAGCCCGGCAAGCCGCCGGCATCGACCCGGTAGACCCCGTGGATCGCGCTCAGCCTGCCGCTCGCATCCGCCCCCACCCGGATATCCACCGCCATCCCCATCGTCGGCCCCGAGCCGCCCTGCAGGACTTCCTCGCGGGTGAAGACGAGCTTGACCGGACGGCCGCACTTCTCGGCGAGCCGCACCGCCACCGCCTCGCCGTGGATCGCGATCTTGCCGCCGAACGCACCGCCGACCTCCATGGGCACGACCTTGAGCTTCGAGAGCGGACGGTCGAGCATCCGCGAGATCATCAGCTCGGTGGAGAACTGCCCCTGCGTCGAGGCCCACACGGTGGCGAACCCGTCGGCGCTCACCTCCGCCACCATCGCCTGCGGTTCGATATAGCCCTGGTGCGCCGTATCGACGAGCACCGAGACCGAGGCCGTCGCATGAGATTGCGCAAGCGCACGCTCCGCATCGCCGCGTTCGATCAGCGTGCGCGAGCAGACATTGGAGGGGCCGTCCGCCGCCTGCGCCAGCCCCTTCGTTACCACATGCTCATGCAGAACCGGCGCGTCCGGGCGCATCGCGGCGGCGATGTCGGTGACGGGCGTCAGCACCTCGTAATCGACGTCGATCAGCTCGAGCGCCGCCTCCGCCACATGGCTGTCGCGGGCGGCAACCGCCGCGACGGGCTGGCCGACCCAGAAGACCTTCCCGCTCGCCATGTTGATCTGCGCGACCATCCACATGTCGTAGCCGGTCTCGCCCATCGGGATCGACGCGCCGAGCGGCACCTTTGCGAAATCGGCGGCGGTGACGACGGCGAACACCCCGTCGAGCGCCTCGGCGCGGCTGGTATCGATCGCACGGATGCGGGCATGGGCGTGGGGGCTGCGCTTGAGGCGGGCATGCGCCATGTTGGGGCGCTGCATGTCGGCTGGATACATGGCGCGGCCCGTGACCCGGTCGCGGGCATCGACCCGCACGAGGCTCTGGCCGATGCTGGAGGCGGGCTTGTCCCGATGGTCGTCTCGCTTGGTCGTCGGCAACGCCATCGCCCTACCCTCCCCGCTGCGTGGCCGTCAGCGCGATGGCGCGAACGATCTTGTCGTAGCCCGTGCAGCGGCACAGGTTGCCGGCGATTGCGCGGCGGATATCGGCATCGGTGGGAGCCGGGTTCTCTGCGAGCAGCGCCGTCGCCGAGATCACGATTCCGGGCGTGCAGAAGCCGCATTGCGTTGCGCCGGCCTCGGCGAGGTTCTGCTGGAGATCGGTGAGGCCCTGCGCCCCTGACAGCCCCTCGATCGTCGTGATCTCGCAACCGGGCGCTTCCTGCGCGAGCATGAGGCAGGCGTTCACGGGCGCTCCATCGACGAGCACCGTGCAGCTGCCGCAATTGCCGTTGCCGCAGCCCTCCTTCGTGCCGGTCAATCCGAGGCGCTCGCGCAGCAGTTCGAGGAGCGTGTCGCGGGGATCGACGAGCGCGCTGACGGTCTCGCCGTTGATCCGGCAGGTGAGCATGATCCGGCTCATCGTCCAGCCTCCAGCGCGTCGCGGCAATGCGTCAGCACCCGGCGCGTCAGGACGCGGACGAGTTCGCGGCGATATTCCGCCGAGGCGCGGGTATCCGAAATCGGCCTCGCCTCGCCCATCGCGGCCTGCGCCGCCGCTTCGATCGTCGCGTCGTCGAGACGCTGGCCCGACAACACCTGCTCGCCTGCCATCGCCCGGATCGGGGTCGGCGCGACGGAGGCGAGCGCGATGCGGGCATTGATGATCACCCCCGCATCGTCGCGGATGATGCGCGCGGCGACGCCGGCTGCGGCGATGTCCATCTCGCGGCGGGGGGTAAAGCGGATATAGTGCGAGGCCGTGTTCGCCTGCGGCGCAGGCAATATGATAGTCGCCAGCAATTCGCCCGCCGCGAGCGTGGTGCGCCCGGGCCCGGCGAAAATCGTCTCGAGCGGCACCACGCGCCGCCCCTCCCCGCTCACGATCTCCACCTGCGCCCCCAGCACGATCAGCGGCGGCACGGCATCCGCCGAGGGTGCGGCGTTGCAGATATTGCCGCCGAGGCTGGCGCGGTTCTGGACCTGATGGCTGCCGATCATCAGCGCGGCGACGGCGAGCGCCGGATAATGCTCCGCGATCACCGGATGTCGCGCGACGATGGATGAGGCGACCGCCGCACCGATCGTCAACCCGCCATCGGCTCGCACCTCGATCGACGTACATTCGGCGAGCCGCTTCAGATCGACGATATGGGCAGCCTCGCGGCGACCTTCACGCATCTGCGGGATGAGATCGGTGCCGCCCGCGAGAAGCCGCGCGCCACCTGCGGCGAGCGCCTCGCAGGCCTCGGACAATGTCGATGGCCGGTGGTAGTCGAAGAGGTTCACGATCGAGGCACCGTCCCTGCATGGATTCACTGTAGACAACGAGCCACAATCGCCTCGGGATCACAACCCGCGCAAGGGGTGATCGAATGCAAAACCGCTTCAGCGAATGTCACCGGCGACAGCAGCGCCACAGCCTGCGATCATTCTACCAGGCAGAACTGTCACCGGCGATGGAGCAACTCGAATGAAAGCGGCTGTTGTTGGAGCGGACGGGGTGCGAATCGCGGATGTCGAGACGCCGCGCCCGAAGCCGAACGAGATTCTCGTCAAGGTGCACGCCGCATCGCTGAATCGCGCTGATCTCGCCGTCGCCGCCGGACACCAGCACGGCCCCATGGGCGGGCCGGGAACGATCCCCGGGCTCGAATGGGCGGGCGAGGTCGTGGATATCGGCGAGGACGTCGCCGGCCTGCACCCCGGTGACCGGGTCATGTGCTCGGGCTCAGGCGGCTATGCGGAATACGCGGTGACGGATTACGGTCGTGCCTGCGCGATCCCGGACGGCATGTCCTACGAGACGGCGACAACGCTGCCCCTCGCCCTCCAGACCATGCACGACGCGATCATCACCAACGGACGCCTGCAGCCCGGCGAGAGCATCCTCGTCCAGGGCGCGAGTTCCGGCGTCGGCCTCATGGCGCTCCAGATCGCCCGCTGGCGGGGCGCCAGCGTCGTCATCGGCACCTCCACGAACAGCGACCGGCGCGCCCGGCTGGCAGGTTTCGGCGCGACGCACAGCCTCGACACCACCGATCCGGAATGGCCCGAAGCGGTGCGTTCCGCGACGGGCGGCAAGGGCGTGAATCTCATCATCGACCAGATCTCCGCCCCCGTCGCCAACGGCAATCTCCAGGCCGCAGCCGTGCTCGGCCGGATCGTCAATGTCGGCCGGCTCGGGGGGAGCAAGGGCGAATTCGATTTCGACCTGCACGCCCTCAAGCGCGTCAGCTACATCGGCGTGACCTTTCGAACCCGCTCCGTCGAGGAGGTGCGCGAGATCAACCGGCGGATGCGGGCCGATCTGTGGGGTGCGGTGGAGGCTGGCGAGCTGGGCCTGCCGATCGACCGATCCTTCCAGCTGGAGGATGCAGCCGAAGCGCTGGCTCACATGAAGGCCAACAGGCACTTCGGAAAGATCCTGCTGCTCCCGTAGCTTGGCTGCATTATCCGGCGAATCACACAGTCCAGACTGCAAGCTTGGCAGTAAATCTTGACAGCAAAGCTTGGCTATTCTTAGGTTTTGTCTCTCGTTCTTGAGAGCAGCTCCCGCCAAGCTTTCGTGCTCCGAACCGAAGCTCGCCGTTTTTCAAGAATTCATCAATGAATCCATCAGCTCGCCTCCTTGAATAGTGACAAAGGCGACACACGGCGGGTGCAAAACGTAGCCACATGCTCCTATTCGCTTGTCGTCCGCCATGCTTCGGCTAGCGTCGCCGCGACGTGACAGGAAAAGCGAGCGGACGATGATCAGGGTGCCCGGGGCCAAAGGCCTTTCCCATGGTGGTTTCAAAGGTGCTTCCGCTCTTTCACTGGCACTTCTGTTGGCCGGCTGCGGCGGGGGCGGCGGGGGCGATGGCGCGGCAGGCGGCGGCGCGGTCGAAACGAGGCCGGTGCAGACCATCGCGAAGACCACGACGATTACGCTCGATTTCTTCGCCTCGGCGGGCGCAGCGGCGTTGTCCTACGTCACGTCCTTCGACGAGACCAAGGCTGCGGCGGTGCGCGCCACTCCCGAGTTCAAGACGCAGCAGCGACGGGTTCAGATCGACAACCGGATCTACGACAGCTTCTCCTATACTGCCATCCGCGCGGAATATCCGCTCTCGGTGGGTCTGTCGGGCAAGGGCCAGACCATCGCCGTCGTGGATGACGGCTTTCGTCTGACGCATGACGAACTGAACGGCGTTCCCGATGGGGACGGGAATACGAAGACGATCCATACCTTCGGCACCTTCGGCGTCGAATCTCACGGCACCGCTGTGGCCGCAATCGCAGCAGGCAAGCGTGACGGCATCGGCATGATGGGGGTCGCCCCCGGCGCGGACCTGCATCTCTCCTCGTTCAAGGCGAGCTTCGACAAGATTGCGGCCGCCACCCGCGACGCGCAGGCCAAGGGGGCCGTCGTCCAGAACAATTCGTGGGGTTTCAACATCCCCGTCACCAAGGTTCAGGCAAGCCTCGCCGCCAATCCCGGCTGGACCCTGGAGCGGGCACTGGCCTCGACGCTGGGCGGCTCGACCGCTGACATGAGGGCCTATCTCGACGCCCTGCGAGCCTTCACGAAGGACGGCGTCGTCGTCTTCGCCGCGTCGAACGACCCGAAGGCTACCAGCGCCACCGTGCTCGACGCCCTGCCGATCCTCGCGCCGGAACTGGGCGCCGGCTGGCTCGTGGCCGTCAGCGCAATCCCGCAGTTCAAGGACGACCGGATCGTCTCCGCCGAGCGCCGCTCCTCCGGCTGCCTGCAGATGGCCCATACCTGCCTCACGGCGAACGGCATCGTCTACTCGGCCACGAAGGACGACGACTCGTCCTATGCCATCTGGAGCGGCACCTCGTTTGCCGCGCCCCAGATCTCCGCGGGCGTTGCCTTGCTTGCGGAGGCCTTCCCGGGGCTTCCCGCAAACGACATCCGCCGCCGCCTGCTCGCCAGCGCCGCAAACGGCTTCTACGCGCATACGGGCCTGAGCGATTTTGGCAACGGCGTCGTTCACGGCTACAATGAAGAGTTCGGCCACGGCTTCATGGATCTGCGGGCAGCGCTGCTCCCCATCGGCGCCAGCGGCCTGCCGGCGACGAACAGCGCCTATGGCGGCGTGACGCCGCTCGGCGCGACCTACGTTTCCGGTGGCGAGGCGCATGGTGACGCCGTAGTCCGGGCGCTGGCGACGGAATCGATCGCGATCTTCGACTCGCTCGGAGCCGGCTTCCGGACGCCCGCCACCTCCATCTACGGTGCCAACGTCACCCGCACATTGTCGCCCCGCCTGAGCCTGTTCGCCGCCGAGAACGGCGGTCGCTCGGCCACGGTCAGTGCGTACAGCGCCGATCGCGCCGACAGCGGCGGCTGGAGGCTGCATGCGGGCGAGGCGCAGGGCGTCCTGCACGCGCTCGGGATGAACGCGGCTCGATCCTCGCTCACATCGGCACCCACGAACCTCGCCGGCCTCGCGCGCGATCCGCTTTCGATCGGGCTGCAGCGGGCTCTGGACGATGGCAGCGCGATCTCGTTCTACGGTTTTTCGAGCGCCCGCCCCGAGCTTCAGAACAAGGAGCATGACAAGCTCTCGAAGATCACACCGCTACGCGAGGACGCACTGGCATCCGGTGCCGGAATGGTCTTCTCGAAGGCGTTCGGCATGGCGCGCTTCAATGTCGGCGCGTCGTTTCTCAGCGAAGAGAACGCGACGCTGGGGATGAGATCGATCGGGCCGAGGGCATCGACGAGGGGGCTATCGGGCGCGCTCGACCTCGCCCTCGAAGCGCCGCTCCCCGTCGCCGGCACGACGCTGGCGATCTCCGGGCAGATCGGAACGGGATCGGGCTCGGGACAGGGCTTGCTGCAGGGAACCCGCGATGCCGTATTCAGCGGTTTCGGTGCTTCGCTGGGCAAGTCTTCGGCATTCCGCTCCGGCGACGCGCTGCGAATCTTCGCGCGCCAGCCGGTGCGGATGGAGCGCGGAATGGCGCAGCTGGTCGTGCCGGAGGGGCGGACCGAGAGCGGTGACATCACATGGCGCGACCTGCCGGTCTCTCTCGCTCCGTCCGCACGCCAGATCGACCTCGGCATTGAATATGCGACGCCCATCGGCCGTACCAGCAGCCTGCGACTGGGCGCTGCGTTTGCACGCAACGAAGGGCACGTGAAAGGCGCGTCGGGGGTCTCGCTGATGGGGGCGTTCCAGCGCACCTTTTGAGCCGGACTTTGGGAACCGGCGCGGCCTACCGGTCTGCGACCCGCCGAAGCCTCGCCTTGCGCCACTCCCCCGCCGCGAGCGCCAGACCGACGCCGCCCAGAATGCCGGCGGAGGCGAGAACCAGCCGCGCCGTCAGCGGCTCCGCGATCAGCAGGACACCGCCCGCAGCGGCGATCGCCGGCACGGTGAGTTGCACGAACGAGGCTCCCGTGCGCGTCAATTTGGGGAGCGCCGAATACCAGATCGCGTAGCCGAGCCCGGAAGCGATCGCACCGGAAGCGATGGCGTAGGCGAGGCCCGCGAGACTCGGCACGTGGCTCGCCATCCCCATTGCGACGAGCAGGATGCTGGCGGGAAGGCAGCGGATGAAGTTGCCCGCCGTATCGGCGAGTGGCAGCAGCGAGCCGCGCCCGATCAGCGAATAGACGGCCCAGGAGAGCCCCGCCGCCACCATCAGCGCTGTCCCCACGGGATCTGGAGCCGTAAGGCCCGGCGCGACGAGAAAGGCGAGCGCCGCGAAGGCGATCGCGAAACCGAGCCACTCGACGCTTCCCGGCCGCTCGCCCTTCTGCAAGGCCCAGACGAGCATGCCGATCTGGACGCTGGCAAACAGGATGAGCGCGCCCGTTCCCGCGCCGAGCAAGACGTAGGCGAGGGAAAATGCGAGCGCATAGCCCATCAGCGCGGCCGCTCCCGACCAGCTTCCCTCGATCCGCAATCGGGCACCTGGCGTTCCAGGACCTCGCACGGCGAGGATCGCGCCCAGCATCAGCGCGCCGGCGGCGATGCGCACGCCCGTATAACCCAGCGCGTCGGCGTCCCCTTCCGCGAGGGCGAGGCGCGCGAATACGGAGTTTGCGGCGAATGCGATCATGGCGATGCAGGTCAGCATCGCGATCCTCAACATGGCCTGCTCCGGTGCACCCTGCTCATCGGGCGAGCCTACAGCCGTCGCCGGGGAAGCGGCTAGAGCGATTTCGGCAAATGGGCGAAGCGGTTTTGCAGTGTCATTCCGAAAGGCGAGCGCGCCGGCCGCTGCGACAAAGTGTGCCGCAACCGAATCCATGTTTCTGCCGCAAGATGGCCACTGTGTCGGGTGAAGTGGAAGTTGTCTGCTCAATAAACCGCCGAAAAACCGAGGCGTCAAATCATGTTCAGCTTCAGTGTCGCAGCGCGGCGCAGGCTTCTACCTGCGCATTTCGCAATTGTTCTGCTTGCCGCAGGTTTTCTCAACGCAACTACTGCTCAAGCTTACAATCCCCCCTTCGCCTCCATCGTCGTCGATGTGAATGCCGGGCGTGTGCTGCATGCCGAAGCCGCCGACCAGCTTCGACATCCGGCCTCGATCACGAAAGTGATGACGCTGTTTCTCGTCTTCGAGCGGCTGAAGCGTGGCCAGCTGGAGCTTTCGACGCCGCTGAACGTCTCCGCGCGAGCAGCCGCCGAGCCGCCCTCGAAGCTCGGCGTGAAGGCCGGCTCGACGATCACGGTCGAGGAGGCCGTCAAGGCGCTGGTGACGCGCTCGGCCAACGACGTCGCGACCGTCGTCGCCGAGAACCTCGGCGGCAGCGTCGAGAGCTTTGCGCAGATGATGACCGACAAGGCGCGCATGATGGGGATGGACCGCACGGTCTTCCGCAATGCCCACGGCCTCCCGGATACCCTCCAGGTGACGACCGCGCGCGATCTCGCGATTCTCGCCGTCGCCGTGCAGGACCGTTTTCCGGAACAGTACAAGTACTTCCAGACCCGTAGCTTCCAGTTTGAGGGCAAGACGCACGGCAATCACAACCGCCTGCTCGGGCGCGTCAAGGGCGTGGATGGCATCAAGACCGGGTTCATTCGCTCCTCCGGCTTCAACCTGATGACGAACGCCAAGACCGAAACCCGCCATATCGTCACGATCGTCCTCGGCGGGCGCAGCGGCGCGCATCGCGACCAGGTTGTGACAGGGCTCGTCGAGCGCTACCTGCCGACGGCTCTCGTCGGCGATCGCGTCACGCCACGCACCGGCTTCGGGCGCGCCGCCTCGCATGCGCTGTTTGCCGCCTCGGCGATCTTGCCGCCGCCGCGCCCGGCCGACGTCGAAACGCTGGTCGCCGATGCCGCAGGCACTGTCGCTCTCGCCGCGGGGGAGAACGGCGAGGGGCCTCTCGAGGCCTTCGCCACGCTGTCGGCCGCCGCTCCGGAGGAGACGTTGAACCAGGGCTCCGTCGCGCCCGAGGCCGAGCTTGAGGTCGAGGTCGAGGTCGAGGTCGAGGTCGAGGTCGAAGCCGGGACCATGACCGGGAACAAGGCAGTGTCGAGGCCTGAAAAGGAGGCCGAGAAGGAGGCGGAGACGAAGCAGGTGGCCGCAGCGCAGGCTGCGGAAATCGCGGCGGAGCCCAAGAAGCAATCCGCAGCCGGCTCGAGCACCCGCTACGTCATCCAGATCGCGGCTGCGGTGAACGAACGCGCCGCCCACGATCTCCTGGAGCGCGCCCGCGATCGTATCGGCAAGCCGCTGGAGAAGGCGGAGCCGTTCGTCGAGCGCGTTGCGCTGAAGAATTCGACGGTGTACCGCGCACGCTTCGGCGGTTTCGAGGCTGCGCGCGAGGCTCAATCGACATGTCGATTGCTCCAGCGGGCCGGTTTCGACTGCTTCCAGACGCAGGTTCCGGCGCTTTCGGGATGACGTCCGCCGCAAACTTTGCCGGTGACGCCGACCGCGCGAAGCTGCTATGCCCTGTCGCGCGGACGAGCGAAGCCCCGATATCCACGACCGTCTGAAGCAACACACGCCGAAAAGCGCGCCTGCGGATCCGCAGGGGCGCATTCCGGCAACAATCAGCAGGCGGTCTTGACGCGTGATACCGGTCACACCATCGCAACAGGCCGGGCGCGCCATGCCGGCGGTCACAGACAGCATCTGGTTCTGGCTCGCCCTGCATCTGTGCGTCTGGACCCTCTACGCCACGATCAGCGAGTTTCCCGGCAACGTTCATCACGACATGGCCGAGGCTTTCGCCTGGGGTCGCGAGTTCGAGCCGGGCTATTACAAGCATCCGCCCTTCTGGTCCCATGTCGCCGGGATCTGGTTCGCGCTGATGCCGCGCGCCGACTGGGCGTTCTACATGCTTTCCATGCTCAACGCCTGCATCGGCCTGTGGGGCGTGTGGCTGCTCGCCGGGCGCTTTCTTTCACCGGACAAGCGGCTGATCGCAGTGCTGCTGATGCAATTCGTGCCGTTCTTCCACTTCCTCGGCTTCAAGTACAACGCCAACACGATCCTGCTCTCGATCTGGCCGTTCGCAATCTACTTCTACCTCCGGCTCGTCGACGAGCGCTCGGTGGAGACGGGGCTAATGCTCGGCCTCGTGAGCGGACTGGGGATGCTGTCGAAATACTACTTCGCCCTGTTGCTGGTGAGCTTCGCCGTGACGTCACTGGCCGATCCTCGCCGACGCAGGGTCCTCACGACGGCGGCGCCCTGGCTTGCGATCGCGGCGATGATCGCGATCGCCGCGCCTCATCTCTTCTGGCTCTGGCAGAGCGACTTCCTGCCGCTGCACTATGTCTCGGCGACGATCGGAGCCGATCTTGCGACCCGGACGATGCGGGCCGTCCGCTACCTCGCCGGGGTTGCCGCGTTCCACGTCGTGATGCTGGTCGTCTTCGCCGGGCTGGCGAAGCACCCGCTGGACGCGATCATGCGCGTGTTCAGGGTGCGCAGGGGCGAGCATCGGCGAAACCATTTGATCGGACTCACGATCCTGCCGCACCTCCTGACCGTGGCCGCCTCCCTCGGCGCGGGCGTGAAGATCGATCCGAACTTCGCCATCGCCACGCTCCCCCTCGTTCCGATCATCCTGATGACGACGAGCGGCGTCGCGATGCACGTCGACGCCCTGCGGCGGATCAAGCTTCTCGCCGCCGGCTTCATGCTCCTGATGCTGCTCCTTTCTCCCGCGATCAGCTACGTCCGCTTCCTCCAGAACAACGGCAACGCGCAGCAGCCCTGGCCTGAAATGGCTCGCGCGCTGGAGGAAATCTGGAGCGAGCGGATCGGCGCGCCTCTCACGATCGCCGCCGGAAGCTCGCCTTACCCGGAGGTGGTTTCATTCTACGCCGCCGGGGACGTATCCGCGTTCATCGGCATGAACGAGCAGCTTGCTCCCTGGATCACGCAGGAACGGATCGACCGCGAAGGCGTGGCGGTGCTTTGCCTTGCGTCAGATGCGGGATGCGAGGCGGCGGCGCAGGCCCGCCTCGGCGAACCACCAATCCGCCACGCCTTCGAGATCGCCCGAAGTCATTGGGGCATCGCGGGAAATCCGGTCGGATTCGTGGCGCTGCTCTACCCTCCGCGATAGTTTTCAAACTCCCGTTGAACCTTTTCCCGCGCCGCCGCGACCAATGTTCAAGGTCGGCGATACGGGCGAACAAGTGCCGAAGCCGACCGATGGTCCAACCCTCGTCACGCTTTGGAGAATCACCATGAACCGCTCGCTCATCGCCACCACCGCCGCCTTCGTCGCCATCATCGGCCTCGCCTCCGCCGCCCAGGCCGGCGTCGGCAAGACCCGGGGCAGCTGCTACAACCACGTGATCTCAGCCTGCAACAAGAACGACAACACCTCGGCGGCCCACGCCTGCGCCAATTCCGGCATGAACGCATGCGACAAGCAGTTCCCGCAGAAGATGGACGCGACGCCGTTCACTCCGGGCGAGATCCAGACGATGCGCGCAAGGGTGCTCGGCGAAGTCCAGGTTCCGCCCCGCACCGGCTCCACTCCCCCGCGCCTGCGCATCCCGACGGCCGTGGAAGCGCCCGCCCGCATCCGCTGACCGGATCTGGAAAGCCGGCCGCCGCGTGGTGGCCGGCTCCTCGCTGAAACCAATTCCGAAGCCGCAAAGACATCAGGAGGATGCCATGACGTGCTCCCGCCCCTTCACCGCGTTCGGTCCCGTCGCCCTGCGGCTGGGGATCTGCGCGCTCGTCGCCGCCTGCGTGATCCTGCCGGTGACGCCGCCATTCGCTGCGGGGAAGGCCTCCGAGCAGCCGGGCCCTCGGATCGAGCGCAGCGCAAAGAACGATCGGCTCGTACCGCGCGCGGATGCGCCGTGCAGTGCGCGTCACTGGAATCATGTGGCGACCTGCTACCTGCCCGCGACGGCGGCAGCGCCTGCGCGATCTGTCCGCATCGTCACGTTCGAGCGCCGCGACGGCAATGTCTCCACGCTGGAGCGCCGGGCGGTCTCGTTCGACCACGCGAAGTAGGTTGGTTCAGAACCGCACACCGAGCCGCGCATTCGCACCCATCGTCGCCTGATTGCGCCGCGCGAGGCCCGAAACGTCCATCTCCAGCGAGAGCGACACGGCGGATGTGGGTTCCGCGCGCAGGCCGAGCCTGACGGATAGATCGAGGCGGGACGGATCGTAGGTCGCGCCAACCGCACCAGTGTCGCGCCGCATCACGTCGTAGCGCGCCCCCGCCCCGATGAAGGGCGTCACGTTCCCGCCGTTGGCCATCGCAAACTCGCGACCGATCTCCAGCCCCGCCGTGAGCGCCACCGTATCGATGCGACGTGCGGCATAGGCGAACCCGAGGCTGTCGGTGAAGGCGTCCTGGCGATCGAGCGAGACATCGAATCCGACCGAGGGCGCGACCTGCACCGATCCTAGGCTGTGATAGCCGGTCACGTTGGCCGCGAACGACCAGCGCTGATTGTCGTAGGAGCCGGTCGCCCCCGCATCGCGCAGCCGCGTCTTCCCCGACTGCCACAGGATCATCGCATCGATCACGACGGTCTCGCCGAGCGCGATGCCGCCATAGGCGCCGATGCCGTCGAGATGCGAGTGCAGGCTCCCGTTCACGGGCTTCATCGTGAAATTCGCCGTCTCGTGATGCACGAAGACGCCGAGCACGGAGCGGTCTCCAATGCGCCGATCGACGCCGATCGCGCCTCCGCCTTGCGTGCCGTCATAGCCGATGACGGGATGATCCCGGCGAGTCCAGCCGAGATGCGGGGAGGCCCAGGCGTGCCAGAGCCGGTCCGGTTCGCCGGGTTTTGCTTCGGGATCGAACGAGGCCCAGGCGTCGAAAGCGCGGTCCACTGGAGCGCCATACCGGCGACCGAACGGCGAAAGCTGGAACCTCACGCTTTCCCGCGTCGCGCGCGATGCCGTGCCGTTGGACCGGGCCTGCAGATCGCGAACGAGCGCGCTGCGCTCCCAGTCGAGCGTGGGCGCGGGCGCGACGGGTCCGGGGGGAGCGGGTGGCGGCGGCGGCGCAGATTGCGCCGATACGGCCGTACTGTAGAAGAGGCAAACCGACGCGGCGACGGACGCCATGACGGTCCTCGATGCCGCCGTCCCCGGCGAGCGAACTCCTCTGCGCGAATCGCGATTGCTCATGACGTCCCCGTTCGACAGCCACGCTAGACGCGACGGACGGGCATATCCACTGCGTTTGCCCGGATCGCGTGATGATAGACGCGACATTTTCAGCAGGAAAGCGCAGCCGTGATACAATCTGGCTATTGAATGAACCTTCTTGTGATGAACCTTTTTGCCGCTCGCTCCGTCCGATGATGTGAACCCGGTGCCAGGCCGATGCAGGATATGACCGATCTCGACGCCATTGCAGGGATAGCCGCGGGCCGCGAACAGGGCCTGCGCTACCTCTACGACAAGCACGGGACGCGAATTTTCCGCTTCGCGCTGCGCCTGGTTCGCAGCGAAGCCATCGCGGAGGAGGTCACCAATGAGGTTTTCATCGAAGCCTGGAAGAACGCCAAAGCCTTCGAGGGCCGCTCCGCCGTCACCACCTGGCTCCTTTCGATCGCCCGGAACCGCGCGCTCGACCGCCTGCGCAAGCGCTCGGAGGAGAGTCTCGACGAGGGTGTCGCCGAGCGGATCGCGGATGGCGCCGACGATCCGGAAGTCGAACTCGCCAAGAAGGACAAGGGTGCGCTCATGCGCCTGATGATCGACCGCCTCTCGCCGATCCATCGCGAGATCGTCGATCTCGTCTATTACCATGAGCAGTCGATCGCGGAGGCAAGCGCGATTCTAGGCGTTCCCGAGAACACCGTGAAGACGCGGATGTTCCACGCCCGCAAGCAACTCTCGACCCTCTTCAACGAAGCCGGCCTCGACCGCGGCTGGCCCTGAGGTGCATCATGAACGACAAGCCTGACGACAACGACGAGGTCGCCCTGCTGCTGCCCTGGTACGCCAATGGGCGGCTGAGCGAGGCCGATCGCCGCCGCGTGGAGCTTTATCTGAAGGAGCACCCGGAGGAGCGCGCCCATCTTGCGGTCATCGAGGAGGAACTCGCCGAGACGGACCGGCTCAACCGCGCGCTGCCGGGGCCTTCCGGCATGGACGACATCCTCGCTGGCATCCGCGGCGACGGGAACCGGCGGCCGGTCGCCAACACCGAAAGCGGGCTTGCACGCCTTCTGGCTAAGCTCGGTGGATGGCTCGCAGACTTTTCTGCCCCGGTGCGCGGGGCGGCCATCGCGGCGCTTCTCGTGCTGCTCGCGATCCAGGCCGGCACCATCGGTGCGCTGCTGCGCACGCCGCAGGAGCCTGAATTCCGCACGGCAGCGGGCGAAACGGTGGCCACCGCCCGACCCGCCCTGCTGGTGATGTTTGCCCCCGACGCTTCTGCCGCCGATATGACGGCGTTGCTCGAGACGATCGAAGCGCAGATTGTCGATGGCCCCCGGGCGGGCGGCATCTACGGGCTCGCCCTCGCAACCGGGGCCGACCCGGAGGCGGCCCTGGCGGCTCTCCGGGCGCGCGGCGATATCATTGTGTTCGCAGCGCCGGGAGAATGACCATGCGCCGTGCCGCCGCCGCCACCGTCATCGCCCTCGCCGCCCTAGCACTGCTGTCGCATGGCGACGGCAAGGCCGATGCGCAGACGAGGGTCGCGCCCCCGCGCGTTGCGCCGCCCCCTGTCACCGCTCCGCCACCACGTATTGCGCCGCCGCCTCGCATGAACATCGCGCCGCGGCCGCTCAGGCCGGGGGCGGCAGCGCCTCGCCAGGCCGCACCCGGACCCGCGCCGGCGCAAACCGAGGCGCAACCACGGACGCAGACGCCCGCGCAGCAGCGCCCGTCATCGCGCAGCACGTCAGCACGCAGCACGTCCGGAGCCGTCCTGAGGCCGCCCCCGCGCGGTCCGGTCCCGCCGCCCCGCCCCGGCAGCTTCGCCGCGCCTGAATCGACGCCGGCCAACCTCTTCGATCCCGACGCCTTCGCCGATTCCGAGCTTCTCATGACGATGCGCGCGGGGTTCGGGCGCATCGACGCCGAGGCGGTCGCAGCCGGGAATGACCTGACGATCGTCGAGGCCGAGGCGATCGGCCTGATCGACACGCTCGTCCTGCGCCTGCGGATCGACGATGGTCGTTCGCTCGACGACATTATCGCATTGCTCGGAGGCGATCCGCGCGTGGCTTATATCGGGCGAAACCGGATTTTCCGCAGTCAGGGGCGAACCGCGAGCAAGGGCCCGCAATATGCGCTGGCGCAGCTCGGCATTCCCGCTGCGCACGCTCTCGCCACGGGCGCGGGGGTGACCATCGCCGTGATCGATACCGCAGCCGACCTCGATCATCCCGCGCTTGCCAGTGCCAGCATCCGGACGGCGAGCCTGCGCGACGACGCGGCGGCGTCCGATCACGCCACGCAGATCATCGGCCTGATCGCCGCCGGCGGCCTGATGCTCGGCGCAGCCCCCGAGGCCGACATTCTCTCGCTGCCCGCCTTCATCCAGGATGAGAGCGGCCCCGGCTCTTCCAGCACGACGATGATCCTCCTGCAAGCGCTCGACCGCGCCGAACAAGCCGGTGCGCGCGTCCTCAACATGAGCTTTGCCGGCGGCGAGGATCGTCTGCTCGCAGCCGCCCTCGATGCGCTGGAAGCCGCCGGCGCAGTGCTCGTCGCCGCCGCCGGAAACGGGGGCCCCGGCGCTGCCCCGGCGTTCCCCGCCTCGCATCCCGCCGTCATCGCCGTTACCGCCGTCGATGCCGCCGAGGGGCTCTACGCGATGGCCAATCGCGGGGCTTATGTGGAGATCGCGGCGCCGGGTGTCGATCTGCTCGCACCCGCGTCAGGCGGCGCCTACAGCCTCGCCACCGGAACCTCCCACGCCGCAGCCTACGTTTCCGCGGCAGCAGCACTCATGCTGGAGAGGTTCCCGGGTGCCGGTTCGCTGGAAATCCGCGCGGCGCTGCAAGCAACCGCAGTCGATCTCGGCCCCCCCGGCCTCGACCACGGCTACGGGGCGGGCCGCGTTTCACCCCTTGCCGCGCTGCACGCGATGGGTGCGGCCGTGGTGGCGGGAGAGACCGCGAACTAGAACGCTTTCCGACCCGACAGAGGCAGATCGGGACTTCTTTTATTGTCGCATCATTTTGTCCGCCAGCCGGTATCCCCCTGACGGAATGATGCTCCAGAAGGGCCGAGCGCTCTCTGCCGCTGCGCCGACAGCGCCCGCCCCCCCCGGTCTCCGGAACCCGGCTGGCTCAGCGGCTGTCGCGCTTGGCCTGCGAGACGCTGGCAGCCTTGCGCTGACGGCCGAGTTCCATCGGGCGCATCAGGTTCTGGCGGCGCTGGCTTGCGGTGTTGCGCATGCCCTTGTGCGCCTGGCGCGAGTTGAACCCGCTGCCGGCCTGCTCGCTGGCCTGCTTCATGGCGAGCGCGTTGCGGGCGTTCTCCGCGAGCGTCACCTGGGCAGCCATCTTGCGGCGGCGTTCGACCTCGCTGTTGAGCCGGCGCATCGCCATGGCGAGGACGGCGACCTTCTGCTTCGAACCGTCGTCGGATTGTGCGGGCGTCGCGCCCTTGGGGGCACCCTTGCCGCGCATCTCGCGCCGGCGCTGATCAGCCTGCGCCTTCGCCTTCTCGCGACGCTCGCGCACCAGCTTGACGAGGTTGGCGAGCTCGGCATCCGGCAGTTCCTGGAGAATCGGATGGTGGGAGCGTTCGACCAGCTCGCGCTCGTCCGCACTCAATGCCCGCGCCTCTTCCTTCCGCGAAATAGCCATGAATATCACTCCTTCTCTTCAATGCGATCTTCGGCCAACGGCCTTCGAGGGGGTCGGTATCACAAATCTCGCAGCCTCGCGCCCGATTTCGCACATCGAGGGCAAACGGACGTCGTGCGGGCAGGACTTGGCGCCGCGAGAAAGTTGCAGCGCTTGCCGGCGCGCGGTGGCATGGTGCGAGCGACAAGCGTAGCCATGTGCCGCGCAGAACCAGCGAGACTGCGCATCATGAGCCTTGCAACCAAGACCATCACCCTCGCCGCCGCCGCGTTGATGGCCGCAACCGCCGCCGCGCAGGCCCGCGAGCAGATGCCGTTCGTCGGCGTCTGGGATTGCGAGGTCGCCCTCTTCACCTTCACCAACGAGACCTACAACCCCGGCGACGAACCCATGCCCATCCTCTCGGTCGAGCACGAAGGCGACCAACACCACCTCACCTTCGCCGACAACTACCGCATCACCCTCTCCAATGTGACGGAGACGAGCATGGGGTGGTTCTCGGAGGCGAGCGGGGATGGGTTTGAGTGTGTGCGGGTTTGGTGGTGAGGGGGGACGCTGCAGGTTTTCGATACAATGCGGATATTCTTATCATTGCGCGAAATAAAACGTGAACTACGCAAGCGTATGGAAGAAGGGTGTGACAGCTGAGGGGGCCCCTCGGCGGTTTGCCGCTGACGCCTTTGCGCCGGGAGCTGCAGATGGAATTGCCGCGCGACGGCGACGAATACATCGAGTTCGACCGTTACCAGGAAAGCGTGCGGAGGCATAAACGTGCCATCCGCAATCAAGCCATTCGCCGGATGCTCCTCAAACGGATGGCAATTCTCACGGGGACGACAGCTGCCATCTTCGTCGTCTGGGTCTTGAGCGTACCACCAAAGGACCCGCGAACATGGGCGTGGGAGACACGTTTGCGACACGTACTCGCAGCTCCGGGATGCGATGCCGCTCGCGCCGTTGGCCTCGCGCCCGCCTATCGCGGATTCCCCGGTTATTGGGCACGGCTTGACCGTGACAACGACGGAATTGCCTGCGAGCCTCGGCGACGGCGATAACGGTGCCCGCCGCGCGCCAAGGGAAGCGCAAGTCGATGTCCCGAACATCGTTTCCCCCCCTCACTCAGCCGCCACCCGCCCCGCACGCCACTGCGCCAGCAGCGCCCTCAGCGCCGCTGGCTTCACCGGCTTGTTCAGCAGATGGATCGCCTTCGCTGCAGCCTCCTCGCGGACCCGTGGCGAGCGGTCGGCCGTCAGGAGCACCGCCGGGAGGGTGGGGCCGAGTTTCCAGCGCAGCGCCAGGATGGCGTCGATGCCGTTGCCTTCGTCGAGGTGGTAATCGGCGATCACGACTTCGGGGCGGGCTTTCGCATCGCGCAGGACGAGCTGCGCCTCGTGCAGGGAGCCCGCCACCGTGACCTCGCAGCCCCAGCCCTGCAGGAGACCGCGCATGCCGTCGAGGATGGCGGGTTCGTTGTCGATGGCGAGCACGCGCAGCCCCGCGAGCGGCGTCGCCGGGCTGCGCGGGTTCTTCGGCTTGGCCGCCGTTTCCGGCATGGGCGCGGCGACGGGGAGTTCGACCGAGAATTGCGTGCCGCGTCCGGGCTCTGATTTCAACTCCAGCCTGTGATCGAGGACGCGCGCGATGCGCTCGACGATGGAAAGCCCGAGGCCTAGCCCGCGCGCCACCTTCGCCCCCTGGTCGAGGCGCTGGAACTCGCGGAAGACGATGCGCTGCTTCGATTGCGGGATGCCGAGCCCGGTATCGAGCACCTGCAGCACCAGCTTGCCCCCGCGCCGGCGCGCGCCGATCAGCACCGAACCCGAGGGCGTGTACTTGATGGCGTTCGAGATGAGGTTCTGCAGCAGCCTCCGCATCAGCCGCCTGTCGGAGCGCACCGCGAGCGAAGACGGCACGAATTTCAGCCGCAGGCCCTTCTCGGCCGCGACCGGTTCGAATTCGCGGGCGAGCTGGCGCAGCATCTCGTCGATGCGAAAGCTCGACAGCTGCGGCTTCATCGCGCCCGTATCGAGGCGCGAAATGTCGAGGAGCGCGGTGAGGATCTCCTCAACCGCATCGAGCGAGGCGTCGACATTCTCGGCGAGCTCGCCCTCCGAGCGCAGGCGGTCGCGCTCGACAAGCGAGGTCGCATAGAGCCGGGCGGCGTTGAGCGGCTGCAGGATGTCGTGGCTGGCAGCGGCGAGGAACTGGGTCTTGGATGCATTCGCCTCGTCCGCCGCGCCCTTGGCCCGGGTGAGCGCCTCGTTGAGCAAGGTTAGCTCCTCCGTGCGCTCGGCGACCCGCCGCTCGAGCTCCTCCGCCACCCGCGCCCGCGCTTCTTCTGCGGCAACGGTCTCGGTGACGTCGGTATATGTCGTAACGAAGCCGCCATCGGGGAGCGGGTTGGTGCGGATCTCGATGACGCGCTCCTGCGGGTAGAGCTTGAGCCGCACCGGCTCCGTCTCGAACATGAAGCTGTTGATCCGCGCCGCGATCTGCTCGTCGATCAGCCCCGGCCCATATGACCCGCGCGCGGCGTTGAAGCGCACGATTTCGTCGAGGCTGATGCCGACGCGCACGAACTCTGGAGGAAGGTCGTAGAGATCGACGAAGGCCTGGTTCCAGCACAGGATATGCAGGTCGGAATCGAGCACCGTGATGCCCTGCCGCGCGTGATCGAGGGCGTGCTGGAGGAGGTCGCGGTTGTACTGGATCGCGGCGGAGGCGTCGTCGAGGAGCTTGAGGGCGTCCTTGGTCGAGACGTTGCGGCGCTTGAGCACGAGCGAGAGCGCCAGCCGCGCCGAGGCCGCGCCGATGGCGGAGGCGAGCAGATGCTCGGCATAGCGCAGGAGATGGATGTCGGCGGCGCCCATCTTCGAGAGCGCCAGCCCCCGCGTGCGGGCAAAGCCCTCGAAGGAGCGCACCGCCCGCTCCTCCCCGAGATAGCGCGCCACCGTCGCCTGCAGCTCCTCGACCGTGACCGAGGCGCGGAAGAAGCGAAAGCTCTGCGTCGCCGGCATCTCGTTGGTGCCGATATAGGCATCCGCCTGGATCTTCTCGAGGGAGGTGGTCCGGCGCAGGAAGGAGAAGCCGAAATAGGCCAGCAGATTGAGGCTCAGGCTCCAGATCACGCCGTGCGTCAGCTGCGGGAGATCGACGCCCAACAGCGCCGTCGGCCTCAGCCATGCGATGCCGCCGGGGCCGAAGGCCACGATGCTGGCGACGCCGCCCATCTCCCAGGCGATGGACGGCAGCAGCAGCGTGTAGCCCCACACGGCAAAGCCCACGATCAGCCCCGCGGACGCTCCCGCCGCTGTCCCCCGCCGCCAGATCAGCCCCCCGAGAAACGCCGGCGCGATCTGGGCGATGGCGGCGAACGACAGGAGCCCGATCGCCGCCAGCGCCGCCTCCCCCGCGGCCTGGTAATAGACATAGGCCAGCATGATCACGACCACGATCGCGATCCGCCGCACGCCCAGCACATAGCCGCCGAGATCGTTCGGAAGCCCCGCATCGTAGCGCCCGCGCTCGCTCTGCGACCCGCGCCGGCGCAGCATCAGCGGAATCACGAGATGGTTCGAGATCATGATGGCGAGCGCAACGGATTCGACGATCACCATGGCCGTAGCAGCAGAAAGCCCGCCGAGAAACGCAACGAGCGCCATCCAGCCCGCTCCGTCGCGCAGCGGCAGCGCCAGCACCGTCATGTCGCGATCGACCTCGCTTGGGCCGAAAGTGGCGAGGCCGGCGAGCGCCAGCGGGATCACGAAGATGTTGATGGCGACGAGATAGAGCGGAAACAGCCAGGCCGCACGGCTGACATCCTCGAGCGAGCGGTTCTCGACGACGCTGACGTGGAACTGGCGCGGCAGCATCAGGATGGCAAAGCCCGACAGCGCCGTAAGCGTCAGCAGCGTGCCGAGATCGGAGGTGCGCGCGAACATGTCGATCGATGCGTCGCGCGCCTCGAGCTGGGCGAGAATGTCCCCGATGCCGCCGAACATCCAGAAGGTGACGTAGAAACCCACCATCAGGAAGGCCACGAGCTTGACCAGCGATTCGAGCGAGATCGCCAGCACGAGCCCGTTCTGGTGCTCCGTCGCATCCGCATGGCGCGTGCCGAAGCCGACGGCGAAGACCGCGAGCACGATGGCGACGACGAGGGCGAGATCGCCAAAGATCGGCAGCGTGTTTCGCGCCATCATGGCCGCTTCGTCATTCGCGAGAAACACGTTGAGCGACGACGAGACGGCCTTCAGCTGCAGCGCGATATAGGGCACGAGCCCGACGACCGCGATCAGCGAGACGATGGCCGCCACCCGCTCGCTCTTGCCGTAACGCGCGGCGACGAAATCCGCCACCGAGGTGATGTTCTGGGATTTCGCGATCTGGACGATGCGCGCCAGAAGCTTGTAGCCGAGCCCGATGACGAGGATCGGGCCGAGATAGATCGCCAGGAAATCAAGGCCGGAACTGGTGGCGAGCCCGACGGAGCCGAAGAACGTCCAGGACGTGCAATAGACCGCGAGCGCCAGCGCGTAGATCGTCGCGCGCAGCCCGCTGTCCATCAGCTTGCGCCCCGAGCGATCGCCCCAATGAGCGACGGCAAACAGGATGCACAGATATATCAGGGCCGTGACGACGACAGCCCAACCCGCAACCATGGACCTTCCCCACAAAGGACGTGGAGCGACCGTAGCTTGATCGGGGGGAATGGGGAAGTGGGCAGATAATCTGGCAAGCCGCGTGGCACTGGCCTCAAATACCGTTGAATTCCACCCGCGACGCCCCATCTGCCTCTAGCGTCAACGGCAGCGATGTTATAATAGAACATTCATGAGTTCCCAGCACGACCATCATCATCACCATGGTCCGGTCCGGCGCGCCGTCGCGGCGGAGCCGACTTGGTCGATCCTGCGCATGTCCGCATGGCAGCGGCTGGCGGGGGCCGCCGTGCTGCTGGTGGCTCTCTGGGCGGCTGTCGCTTCGACCGTGAGCTGGGGCTGAGCATGGCGACTGCAGCGATACGCTTCGACGATCTGACGCTCGGCTATGGCCGGCATCCGGCCGTGCATCACCTTGCGGGCGAGATCACTTCCGGCAGCCTGACCGCCATCGTCGGCCCCAACGGGGCGGGCAAGTCGACCCTGCTCAAGGGGATCGTCGGCTCTCTTCGCCCGCTCGCGGGTCGCATTTCGCTCTCGGATACGGCGCGTATCGCCTATCTCCCGCAGGCCGCCGAGCTGGATCGCACCTTTCCGCTGAGTGTCTACGATCTCGTCGCCATGGGGCTGTGGCAGACGAGCGGCCTGTTCGGCGGCATCGGGCGCAAGGACAAGGCGAAGATCGACGAGGCGATTGCCGCAGTCGGCCTCACCGGCTTCGAGCGCCGCTCCATCGGGACGCTTTCGGGCGGGCAGATGCAGCGCGTCCTCTTCGCGCGCCTCCTCCTGCAGGATGCCTCGCTGATCCTGCTCGACGAACCCTTCACCGCCATCGACGCCAAGACGACGGCCGACCTTCTCGATCTGGTGCGCCGCTGGCACGACGAGGAGCGCACCGTCGTCGCCGTTCTGCACGATGTGGACATGGTGCGGCGGATCTTCCCCGAAACATTGCTGATCGCCCGCGAGGCGGTCGCCTGGGGTGAGACCGGCGACGTCCTCAATCCGGAGAACCTGTTGCGCGCGCGGCGCATGGTCGAGGCGAACGATCCCTTCGCGCAGGCCTGCGAGCGCGCCTGAGGCGGCTGTAAATCGATGTACGACATCCTGATCGCCCCCTTCGTCGAGTTCGAGTTCATGCGCCGCGCACTCATCGGTGCGGTCGCGCTCGCGCTCGGGGCCGGGCCGATCGGCGTGTCCCTGATGCTGCGCCGCATGAGCCTGACGGGCGACGCCATGGCGCACGCGATCCTGCCCGGTGCCGCCGTCGGCTTTCTCATCTCAGGCCTATCGCTTACCGCGATGACCATCGGCGGGCTCATCGCCGGGGTCATCGTGGCGATGCTGTCGGGGCTGGTGACGCGGTTCACGGCGCTGAAGGAGGATGCGTCGCTCGCAGCATTCTACCTGCTGTCGCTGGCGCTCGGCGTGACCATCGTCTCCATGCGCGGCTCGAACATCGACCTCATGCATGTCCTCTTCGGCACCGTGCTCGCGCTCGACGACGGGGCGCTGCTGCTGATCGCCTCGATCACATCCATCACGCTCCTGACCTTGGCCGCGCTGTATCGCCCGCTCGTGCTCGAATGCGTCGATCCCGTCTTCCTGCGCTCCGTCAGCGGGGCGGGGACGCCGGTGCATCTGATTTTCCTCGCCCTCGTCGTGCTCAACCTCGTCGGCGGGTTCCATGCACTGGGCACGCTGCTCGCCGTCGGGCTGATGATGCTCCCCGCCGCCGCCGCGCGCTTCTGGAGCGCGGACATCACCATGATGACAGTGATCGCAACCACGATCGGCATGCTCTCGGGAGCCGCCGGGCTGTTGCTGTCCTATCACGTCGAGCTTCCCGCCGGCCCTGCGATCATCCTGGTTGCGGGCTGCGCCTATCTCGGGTCGCTCTTCCTTGGGCGGGAGGGTGGCCTCGTCTGGCTCGCCCTGCCCGGCCGCCACCTCGAAGCCTGACTTCGGCAAATCAATCTGGCCAGCGCACTGGCCACTCATTGGAGGAATTTTCATGTTCAGCAGACGCAACGTTGTAACATTGCTTTTCGGTACGGCACTTGCCAGCTTCGCCGCGCTCCCCGCATTCGCGCAGGACCGCCTGCCCGTCGTCGCGACCTTCTCGATCCTCGGCGATTTCGTCGGCCAGGTCGGCGGTGACCGTATCGATCTGACGACGCTCGTGGGTCCCGACGGCGAC
>Ga0208490_100275_pt1 | contig 39925 bp, 34 predicted proteins | sample SubbioAug_CSWold_FD_184818 | JGI IMG/M metagenome (GOLD analysis project Ga0208490, IMG submission 184818) | Serpentinite rock and fluid subsurface biosphere microbial communities from McLaughlin Reserve, California, USA - CR11Aug_CSWold (SPAdes) | ecosystem: Environmental > Terrestrial > Deep...
GGCGGGCGCACGCCGAGGCCGATGAAGGAGAGGCCCGCCGCGTTGAGGATGGCGTAGCCCATGGTGAGCGAGATCTGCACCACCATGATCGGCATGATGTTGGGCAGGATCTGCGTCAGGAGAATGCGCCAGTCGCCGTTACCCGAGAGCCGCGCAGCCTGCACAAAGCCCGCGTCGCGCCGCAGGTTGACCTCGGCACGCGCCACGCGGGCATAGAGCGGGAAGTTGATGATCGCGGTGGCGATGACGATGTTGGTCACCGTGTTGCCGAGCGCGGCGACGATTCCCATGGCCAGCACAAAGAGCGGAAACGCCATGATCGTATCGGCGATGCGACCGACGATCCGATCCGTCCAGCCGCCGAAATACCCCGCCGCGCAGCCAGCCAGCCCGCCCATCGCAAAGACGAGCGCCACGGATGCGACGGCGATGCCGAGATCGAGGCGGGTGGCGACGACGACGCGGGAGAAGATATCGCGCCCGAGCTGGTCGGTCCCGAACCAGTGGGCGGCGCTGGGAGGTTTCAGCGCAACGCTGGTATTGCTCGCGAGCGGGTCGTAGGGGACGATCCACGGGCCGAAAAGGGCTGCGAAGACGAGCACGGCGAAGAGGAAGGCCGCAAAGCCCGTCACCGGATTTTCCGCCATGACGTGGCGCGCGTGCCGCCACAGGCTGTCGGCCTTGGCCGGCTGGGTGGCGGCTGCGGGCTGAACGGGGATGCCGGTCATGTCATTCATGGTCAGCCCTCGAGCCGGATGCGGGGGTCGATCACGCCGTAGGCGATGTCGATGAGGAGGTTGAGGGCGACGTAGATCACCGCCATCGTCAGGACGAAGCCCTGGATCGGCGCGAAATCGGACGCGAGCAGCGCCTCCACCGCGTATGAGCCGATACCGGGCCAGGCGAAGACCTTCTCCACCAGCACGTTCGCCCCGAGCAGGAAGGAGAAGACCATGCCGAGCGTCGTCACCACCGGCAGCATGGCGTTGCGGAAGGCATAGGCCCCGATGACCTTTCCCGCCGGAAGCCCACTGGCGCGGGCCGTTCGCACGAAATCGGAGGACAGCGCGGCCAGCATCGAGGCGCGCGTCATGCGGGCGATGGGGGCGACGGCGAAGATCGCAAGCGTCGCCGCCGGCATCGCCAGCTGGGCGAGCGCTACGCGGAAGGTGTCGAGATCGCCCGCGATCAGGCTGTCGATCAGGAAGAAGCCCGTCACGTGCTGCGGATCGGAATAGAAGATGTCGATTCGCCCCAGCGGCGCAGGCGCCCAGCCGAGCTTGAAATAGAACACGTAGACCATCAGCAGGCCGCTCAGAAAGACGGGGATCGACACCCCCGCCGTGGCCACGACGCGGCAGAGATGATCGATCCACGAGCCCTGCCGCACTGCCGCGAGTATCCCCAGCGGCAAGGCGATCGCCATGGCGAGCACGAGCGCGATCAGGGTCAGCTCCGCCGATGCGGGAAGCCGGGCGACGATGTCGTTGACGACGGGCTGGCCGGTGGTGAGCGAGGAGCCGAGATCGCCCACCGCCAGCTGACTGACATAGTTCACGAACTGGACATGCAGCGGCAGATCGAGCCCGAGCGAGGCGCGGATCTGGTTGATCGCCTCGGGCGTAGCGGCAGGGCCGGCGAAATAGGCCGCCGTGTCGCCGGGCAGGACCCGCGTCAGCAGAAAGGTCACGATGACGACGCCGACGAGGCTGGGCAGCACCGTCGTCAGGCGTCGTGCGATCTGGCGCAGCATTGTTCGCCTCCGAGAGTAAGGCGACCGGGGCAAGATGGCCCCGGCCGTATCGCGGGATCAGGCCTTGGCGAGGCTGCGGTAATCGAGCCGGCGGTGGAACCAGTAGGCGTATCCGGAGACGTTCTTCTGCATCGCTACGTTCAGGTAGGGCTGATAGAGCGGGATGCGCGGGATGTCCTCGTGGGCGAGATCGACGAAACCGCGAACCGCCTCCTCGTAAGCCGCCTGATCGCCCTCGGCGGCTGCCGCGCGCGCAGCGTCGATCAACGCATCCATCTCGGGCGATTGATAGCTCATCGTGTTGAAGATCGCGTTCTGGCCGTGATAGCACCAGTAGAAGAAGTATTCCGGGTAATCTAGCCAGCCGGAAAACGTGTTGGTGTAGAGCGGCATGGACTTCTTGTTGAGCTCCGTGCGCCAGTTCGCACCGGGGATCTTTTCGATCGTCGTGCGAATGCCGATTTCGGCGAGGCTCTCCTGCAGGAGCACGCAAAGCGGCTCGTTGACGCCGGCAGCGCCGAGGTTGAACGACAGCGTCGTTTCGAAACCATCGGGATAGCCGGCCTCCGTGAGCAGCGCCTTCGCCTTTTCCATGTTCGTGTCGTAGCCGTGGGGCTGAGGCCAGGCGACCTCGGTCTGCGTTCCCGGAGCGGCTCCGTGCAGCGGTCGCGCAAGGCCAAACAACACCGCGTCCATGATCTTCTGATACGGCACGGCGAAAGCCACGGCCTGGCGCACCTTCGGATCGTCGAAGGGCGCCTGCGTCACGTTCATGCCGACATATTGGATGCCGTTCGAGATCGGCGTCGAGACGATGTCGAGCGTGCCCGCATCGCGCAGCTCCATGAAATCCTTGCTCGGCAGGTCGAACGAGATGTCGGCGTCGCCGCGCTCGAGAAGCGCTCTCCGGTTGCCCGCCGAGGGGACCATACGCCAGATGATCCGCCGCACTTCCGGCAGCGGGCCGCAGACCCACTCGTCGTTGCGCACGAGCACCACCTCGGTGCCGGGCGTCCAGCGCTCGAGTCGGTACGCGCCGCCACCCGCCGTGGTCTGCTTGGTGTATTCGAGCCCCCAGGGATCCGCGGCGGTCGCGTTCTTCTTGACCAGCTCGGAATTGACGATGCACGGCACGATGACCGCGAGGTTGGGGATGAGCAGGTGATCCTTGCGCAGGAAATCGATGCGGATCGTGTGATCGTCGATGACGACGAATTGATCGGGATCGGTCAGGCTCCCCGTCGACAGCTGGAAGGTGGGGAAGCCGCCGACGCTGACGGCACGGTCGAGCGACCACTTCACGTCATGGGCGGTGACGGGTGCGCCGTCGTGGAACTTGGCGTCCTTTCGCAGCGTGAAGGTGACGGAATCCTCGTCCACCTCCATCGTCTCCGCGAGCTCCATGCGGAAGCTGTCGCGATCGTAATAGGGCGTGCCATCGACCATCTTCATGTCATGGCTGATCAGGCGGTCGTAGCAGTTCCACGAAACCTCGTAGCCGGGATTGTTTGTGCCCACGCCATGGATGTCGAGGTTGTTGGGGCCGTCCTCGGAGACGACGAGCAGGGTGTCCTGCCGGCCCTGGGCCTGAACGGCGGCCCAGAATCCGGTCATCGGGACGGCGGCTCCGGAGAGGAGCGCCGTGGCGGAGGCGGTCTTGATGAAATCGCGGCGATTCACGGGCATGTTCCTCTGGCTGGGGCACGAACTGGCTTCCCCAATCAAAGCAAGCGCCGGGCCAATGCTTGGATCGTGGGCCAGAGCTTTGAAATCAATCAACTATTTCTACCGAAGCCATGCTTGCTCAAATTTTTCTTGCATGCATCTCGCATGCAAAACCGCCATTTTGCCAAAAACTTATGCAGAATTTTCATTCGCCCGTAGATGAGGCATCGGCGTGCCCGGCGGTCACGCTTCCTCAGCGTTCCTTGACGTAAGCGACGCCCCCGGCCTTCGGCGGCGTCGCCTTGCCGATGAAGCCTGCGAGCAGGACGACGGTCAGGATGTAGGGCGCGGCCTGGATCAGCTGCACCGGCGTCTCGCCGATCAGCGGCAGGTGCACGCCCTGCAGGCGGATCGCAGCGGCGTCGAGGAAGCCGAAGAGGAGGCACGCGCCGAGCGCCTGCATCGGCCGCCACTTGGCGAAAATGAGCGCCGCGAGCGCGATGAAGCCCTTGCCCGCACTCATATCCGTGACGAAGCCGGCCGATTGCGAGATCGAGAGATACGTGCCCCCGATCCCGCAGAGCGCCCCGCAGACGATCATCGCCTGATAGCGCATCCAAGTGACGTTGATGCCCGCCGTATCCACTGCCGCCGGGTTTTCGCCCACGGCCCGCAGGCGCAGCCCGAAGCGGGTGTGCCACAGCACCCACCAGGTCACGGGCGCGGTGAGGAGCGCTATGTAGACCAGCAGCGAATGGCCGGAAAGCAGCTGCGAATAGAGCGGCCCGAGGAGCGGCACGTCGGCGACGAGATCGGCTCCCGGAAGCCGGATCTCGCGGAAGCGTTCGCTGGACGCGAGCGTCGGCGTGCGCCCGCCCTGCCTGAACCAGGCCTGCCCCAGCAGTGCCGTCAGCCCTGCGGCGAGGAAATTCACGGCCACGCCCGAGACGATCTGGCTCCCCCGCCAGGTGATGCAGGCGAAGGCGTGGATGAGCGCGAGCACGATCGACGCCGCCATGCCGGACATCAATCCGACCCAGGCCGAGCCCGACATCGCCGCCGCCGCGGCAGCAGCAAACGCCGAGGCGAGGAGCTTGCCCTCGAGCCCGATATCGAACACCCCCGAGCGCTCCGCATAGAGCCCCGCGAGGCAGGCAAACAGCAGCGGCGTCGAGAGCCGCAGGGCGGAATCCAACAGGAGGATGATCGCGTCGAGGCTCATGCGGGCTTCTCCCGCGCGCGAAGGGCGAATAACCGGGCGACGGTGGGGCGGAACATGAATTCCAGCGCTCCGGCGAACAGCACCACCAGCCCCTGGATCACGACCACCATATCCCGCGTGATCGCCGGCATCTCGAAGGCGAGCTCGGCTCCCCCCTGATAGAGCACGCCGAACAGCAGCGCCGCCAGCGCCACGCCCACGGGATGCGCCCGCCCCATCAGCGCGACGGCGATGCCGACGAAGCCCGCCCCGCCGCCGATGTCGAGAAACATGCGGTGCTGCTCGCCCATCACCGGATTGAGCGCCATCAGCCCGGCGAGCCCGCCGGAGATCAACATCGTCACGATCGTGATCCGCACCGGGTTGATCCCGGCATAGCGCGCGGCGCTGGGATTTGCGCCGAACACCCGGATCTCGTAGCCGAGCCGCGTGCGCCAGATCAGCAGCCAGACGGCGACGCAGGCGACGAGCGCCAGCAGGAAGGATGCGTTGAGCGGCGCTCCGCCGATATCGAGGCCGAAGAACTCCATCAGGCCGCCGAGCTTCGGCAGCCGCCCCTCCGGGAGGAAGGTCCGGCTCTCCACCGACATGGTGCCGGGCACCTTCACGACGTTCACGAGCAGCCAGACCATCAGCGAGGCGGCGATGAAGTTGAACATGATCGTCGTGATGACGATGTGGCTGCCCCGCGTCGCCTGGAGATAGGCCGGGATCAGCGCCCAAAGCGCACCAAACAGCGCACCGCCCAAAGCCGCGATCGGAGCGATCAGCCACCAGGGCAGGTGATGATCGAAGGCGAGCACCATCAATCCGACGCCGAGCCCGCCGATATAGGCCTGCCCCTCGCCCCCGATGTTGAACAGGCCCGCATGGAAGGCGACGGCGACGGCGAGGCCGGTGAAGATGAAGCTCGTCGTGTAGAAGAGCGTGAAGCCGATCCCCTCGCCGAAGCCGAAGGCTCCGTAGAGAATGACCTGCACCGCCTCGATCGGGCTCTCCCCCACCGCGAGCACGACGAGACCCGCGACGAGGAACGCGGCGGCGAGGTTGAGCATCGGGATGAGGCCGAGATCGACCCAGTTCGGGAGCGGTGCGTTCACGCCGCCTCCCCCGTCACGCCGCTCATGAGGAGCCCGATTTCACGCTCGTCGGCGCTCGCGTCGCGCTCGCCCATGATCCGCCCGTCGAACATCACGAGCACCCGGTCGCTGAGCGCCCGGACTTCGTCGAGCTCGACGCTGACGAGCAGGATGGCTTTGCCCGCGTCGCGCAGTTCGATCAGCCTGCGGTGGATCGCCTCGATCGCCCCCACATCGACGCCGCGGGTGGGCTGGCCGACGATCAGCACCTCCGGGCCCGCCGTGATCTCGCGCGCGAGCACGATCTTCTGCTGGTTGCCGCCGGAGAAGTTGGCGGTCTTCAGCTCCGGATCGGGGGGCCTGACGTCGTAGGCTTCCATCTGCGCGCGGCTGGCCTGAAGGATGGCCTCGCGGTCGAGGAACATCCCGTTCGCATAGGCAGGACGCCCGTGATAGCCCAGGATCGCGTTTTCCTTCGCGAGAAACGTCGTTACGAGCCCCATCCGGTGGCGGTCCTCGGGCACATGGGCGAGGCCCTTCAGCCGCAGCTGCGCCGGATCCGCCTTCTCCCAGGTCTCTCCGCCCACAGAGATCCGGCCGCCGGTCAGGGGCCGCATGCCGGCGATGGTCTCCAGCAGCTCCGACTGGCCGTTGCCCGCAACCCCGGCGATGCCGACGATCTCGCCCGCGCGCACATCAAGGCTGACGCCCCGCAGGCGCTCGACGCCGTGTTCGTCGACGACGCGCGCATTCTCGACGGAGAGCAGCACCTTTCCGGGCCGTGCCGGCCCCTTGTCCACGCGAAGAAGCACCCGCCGGCCGACCATCAGCTCGGCGAGTTCCTCCGCAGACGTCTCCGCGGTCCTGCGCGTCGCCACCATCTCGCCCCGGCGCATGACGCTGACGGAATCGGTGATTGCGAGGATCTCACGCAGCTTGTGGGTGATCAGGAGGACCGTCTTGCCCTGCGCCCGCAGGCGTCCGAGGATGCGAAACAGGTGATCGGCCTCGTCGGGGGTCAGCACGCCGGTCGGCTCGTCGAGGATCAGCGTCTCCGCGCCGCGATACAGCGCCTTCAGGATCTCCACCCGTTGCTGCAGCCCGACGGGGAGATCGCCGACGACGGCATCGGGATCGACCCGCAGGTCGTAGTCCCGCGCCAGCGTCAGGAGCTCCTTGCGGGCCCGGGCCTTGCCGGCCGAGAGCCGGCGGCCGCCCTCGACGCCGAGCATGACGTTTTCGAGCACGGTAAACGGTTCGACCAGCATGAAGTGCTGGTGGACCATGCCGATCCCGAGCCGGATCGCGGCGGAGCTGTCGGGGATCGAGACGAGGTTGCCGTTGAGGCGGATCTCCCCCGCATCGGCCTCGTAGAAGCCGTAGAGGATGGACATCAGCGTGGACTTGCCGGCCCCGTTTTCACCGACGATGCCGTGGATCGTGCCGGCCTCGACCCGCAGATCGACGGCGCGGTTGGCCTGAACCGCGCCGAAGCGCTTGTCGATCCCCGACAATTCGATCGCTGCCGCTCTCGCATCGAGCCTCACGCTGCCGGGCATGGCTCCTCCCGGTAACCGACGATGCTGCGAGCGGGCGCATCGAACGCCCGCTGAGCGATCCCGAAAGCCATGCCGCGCGGGATGTCCCGCCAGCTCATGCCCGCACCCTCAGTAGGGGCAGGTCGAGTCGGACATGTAGTCGTGCACCACGATTTCCCCGGAGATGATCCCGGCAGACGCCTCCTCCACGGCGGCGAGCATTTCCGGCGTCACGAGATCGGCGTTGTGCTCGTCCATGGCGAAGCCGACGCCGCCCTCGGCGAGGCCGAGCACCGAGAAGCCCGTGGACCAGTTGTCGTTCTTCACGTCCATGAATGCGTCATAGACCGCCTGGTCCACGCGCTTGATCATGGAGGTGAGGACCGTGCCCGGCGCGACGCCGTTCTGGTTGCTGTCGACGCCGATCGCGAGCTTGCCCTCGTCCGCCGCCGCCTGGATTACGCCGATGCCGGTGGCGCCGGCCGCGTGGTAGACGATGTCGGCGCCCTGGCCGAACTGGGCGCGAGCGAGTTCGCCGCCGCGCACCGGATCGTTCCAGGCCGAGCCCGTCGTGCCCGTCATGTTGGCGAAGACCTCGACGTCTGCATTCGCGCTCTTCACGCCGCCGACATAGCCGCACTGGAACTTGCGGATGAGCGGGATATCCATGCCGCCGACGAAGCCGACCTTGCCGGTTTCCGAGGCCTTGGCCGCCATCACGCCGACGAGCCAGCTGCCCTCGTGCTCCTTGAACAGGATCGAGCGCACGTTGGGCAGATCTACCACCATATCGACGATGCCGAAATTCACGTCGGGGAACTCCGCCGCCACCTTCTCCAGCGCCGCGCCGTGCGAGAAGCCGATGGCGATGACCGGGTTGTGGCCGCGCTGCGCAAAGCGGCGAAGCGCCTGCTCGCGCTGGGCGTCGTTCTGGATTTCGAAATCGACGTAATCGACGCCGGTCTCTTCCTTGAACTTCTCCGCGCCGACATGGGCCGCCTCGTTGAAAGATTTGTCGAACTTGCCGCCAAGATCATAAACCACGGCCGGCTTCAGCTCGGCCATTGCACCGACGGTTGAGAGAGCAAGCGTTGCCGTGGCGGCCAGGAGCGTGCGGATCATGCTTCGAAACCCTTTTTTGGAGAGGCGCGGACGACCCGCATGCAACGGAGATTGGCTGGGATTCCGGGCAATGGCAAGTGGATCGACGGTGAGCACACCCGTGGACGCTCCAAGGTTCGCCGGAGCGCAGCGGAACTCCTTCTGCAACACCTCGAGTTTCTTGCCGTGCGATGCTGCAGGGGCTACGTTGCAAAGACGAGCGGATCACGGGCGAGACGCGCACCTTGGCACTGTTGTCTTGGCGCTGTCGCAATGCCGCAAACGACGCATGCTACCCGATGCAGGCGGCTATTTTGCCGCATCCGCATCATCTCGGAGAAACAGCGATGTCGAAGACAGTGATTTCCAAGCGCGACGCCACATCCGAAAACCCGCTCGGCTCCACGGGCCTCAGCCGCCGCCGGTTCCTGACGCTGGCCGGCGCGACGATGGCGATCACGGGTGCCGGCGTGTTCAGCATGAACACCGCGCGGGCCGGCAGCGGCTTGCGACTGACGGTGCTGCACATCAACGACCTGCACAGCCGCATCGAATCCATCAGCCGCTCGGATTCCACCTGCTCGCCGGGCGATGCCGCCGAGGGCAAGTGCTTCGGCGGTTACGGGCGTCTCGCGACGAAGATCGCCGAGCGCCGCGCTGCGCTGGAGGCGGAGGATACGCCGGTGATCCTGCTCGATGCGGGCGATCAGTTCCAGGGCTCGCTGTTCTACACCACCTATCGCGGCAAGGCCGAGGTGGAGTTCATGAACATGATCGGCTTCGACGCCATGGCCGTCGGCAACCACGAATTCGACAACGGCCCCGACGTGCTGGCGGAGTTCATCGAGGCGGCTTCTTTTCCCGTGATCTCGGGCAATACGCAGGTAGACAGCGGGGAAGCACTCGCCTCCGTGCTGGAGGAGCACACGGTGCTCGAGGTGGCGGGAGAGCGCATCGGCATCCTCTCCGTGCTCACCCCCAACACCAGCATCATCTCGTCGCCGGGGCCGAACGTCAGCTTCGAGGACGAGATCGCCTATCTCGAGGAAGCGGTGGCGCGGATGAAGGGCGATGGGATCGACAAGATCATCCTGCTCTCGCATGTGGGCTTTCTGCGCGACCAGCAGATCGCCGCGCAGGTCGATGGCCTCTCCGCGATCGTCGGCGGGCACTCGCATACGCTGCTCTCCAACACCGTGGACGGCGCGCCGGCCTATGCAACGATGGTCGAGAGCCCTTCGGGACGGGCGGTGCCGATCGTGCAGGCCTACGCCTTCTCGCGCTATCTCGGCGAACTCGCCCTCGAATTCGGCGATGACGGGGCCGTCGTCTCCGCCAGCGGCGACAGCATCCTCCTCGACGCATCGATCACGCCGGATGCGATGGTCGAGGCCCGCATCGCGGAACTCGCAGGACCCATCGAGCGGATCAAGGCGGCACCGGTCGCGCAGCTCTCCGCTCCCATCGACGGGAGCCGCGAGAGTTGCCGCACGGGCGAATGCGAGATGGGCAACACGGTGACCGACGCCATGCTCGCGCGCGTCGCAGACCAGGGCGTCACCATCGCGATCACCAATGGCGGCGGCCTGCGCGCCTCGCTCCAGGAGGGCACGGCCACGATGGGCGACGTGCTCAGCGTGCTCCCGTTCCAGAACACGCTGGCGACGCTCAAGCTCACGGGTGCGGAAATCGTCGAGGCGCTCGAAACCGGCGTCAGCGCCGTCGAGGAGGGCGGCGGGCGCTTCCCGCAGGTATCGGGGCTGCGCCTGCGCCTCGATACATCGAAGGCGCCAAATGCGGGGCGCATCTCGGATGTCGAAGTGCGCGATGGCGAGAGCTGGGCTCCGATCGATCCGGATGCGATGTATACGGTGGTGACGAACAACTTCATGGCCAATGGCGGCGACGGCTATGCCGTGTTTGCCTCGAGCGGTCGCGACCCATACGTCTCCGCCACCGGCCTCGACGAGGCGCTCGCCGAGTTCCTCGCCAACAACGAACCCTTCGCGCCGGTGATCGACGGGCGCATCGTGCAGTAGCGTTGCAAAGGCGCGACACGCCGGGGCAAAGCAAAAGGCCGGCAGCAAGCCCTCGCTGCCGGCCTCTCTCGATGAAGATCCATTTGTGATGGCGTTGCCGATCAGGCCGCCTGCACCGCCGGGAGCGAACCGGCCTGCACGAACTCACGCTCGCCCGTACCGACATCCTGCGAGATCAGCTTGCGGGTCAGCTTCACGAAAAGCCAGATCGTGGCGATCTGCACCGCGACGAGCGGCAGGTAGAGCAGTCCGTAGGCCAGCGAGAACGGAGCGATGACGCCGATCCCCACGAGACCCGGGTTGATCATGAAGTTGCCAAAGACGAACAGCGCGACACCCGGGCAAACGAGGGCGAACGACCCGGCGGACTTCTCGGGCCCGTTGACCCAGCGACCGAAATAGCCGACCCGCCGCATCACTGCCCAGCCGATCAGGCCGAAAAGCAGCTGGATGCCGAGGAAGGCGGAGAGCAGGAGAGCACGGCTTCGGGTAACCCGCCAGCCCTAGCGGCGCCTGGTTCTTGGCGCGCCGGCGGCCGTATTCTCCACATGGAGGTTTCGCCAGCGCAGAAGGCGTTCGGGATCGATCTCCCCGCGCGCGACGGCGGCAAGCACGGCGCAGCCGGGTTCGTGGGTATGCGTGCAGTTGCCGAACCTGCACTGGCTCGCCAGGTCGGTGATCTCGGCAAACACCGCATCGAGGCCTTCAGCCATCTCGCCCACATGCAGCGTGCGGATGCCGGGCGCATCGAGCACCCAGCCGCCGCCGGCGACCGGATGAAGTGAGCGCGCAGTCGTCGTGTGCCGCCCCATGGAATCATGCGCTCGGACGGCGCCGGTGAGCTGGGCCGTGCCTGAGCCTTTGGCAGCCAATGTGTTGACGAGGGTCGATTTGCCCACGCCCGAGGATCCGGTGAGGGCCACGGTCCTGCCCGGGCCGAACCAGGGCTGAAGCGTTGCGAGAGCGTCCCCTTGGCGGGGATCGACCAGAACCACCGGCAGGTCGCGCGCCAGCCTGGTCGCCTGCGCCACAAAGCGGGCGGCGTCCTCCGCCGTGTCGGCCTTGGTCAGCACCAGGACTGGTGCGATCTCGGTCTGGCTCGCCATCGCGAGGTAGCGCTCGAGCCGGGGAACGTCGAAATCCTCATTGCAGGACGTGACGATGAACAGCGTGTCGATATTCGCGCCGGAAAGTTGGGTGCTGCCGTCGCTCATGCGCCGAGAAAGCAGCGACGCCCGATCGAGCCGCCGCCGAACGGCGAAATCGTGCGGTTCGGCGAGCACGAAGTCCCCCACCGCATACTCTCCCGTGGAATTGTTGCTCGGCAGGGCGAGTTCGACCGGGCCAAGGGCGGAAAGTCCGCTCATTCGCGTACGATGAACATGGGTGATGCGCACGGGTACGAGACCGGCTTCGTCATCGTCGATCTGGTCGCGAAAGAATGATGACCAGCCCAGCTCGATGAGTTTCGCCTCGCGCGTCTGTTCGTTCAATGCCGTTTTCCCTGTGCAAGCCCGAGCATGTGTCGAGCCGCCGGCACCACAACGCAATCCCCCGCTCAGCGCAAGGAATTCCGCGCGCAGGAACCCTGCGGATGTTCTCCGCCCAGGGCGTCGACCACCGCATGACGGGACTGCCATGCAATCCGGTCGACGTGCCTGCCCTGGCGAAGGCAGGCAGCACGTCATGGTGCCGAGCGATAGATGCGTCAGAAGCTCCCGAACAGCGTGCCCAGCGTCACCAGAAGGATCAGCGCGAGGATCGGGATCACGACCGCGACCACGGCGATATCCTTGTAGGCCTGCTTGTGGGTCAGGCCGCAGATCGTCAGCAGCGTGATCACCGCGCCGTTGTGAGGCAGCGCGTCGAGCCCGCCGGTCGCCACCGCTGTGACCCGGTGCAGAAGCTCGGGCGAGATCCCCGCCGCCTGCCCCATTTCCATGTAGGTTTCGCCCAGCGTGGACAGGGCGATCGACATGCCGCCCGAGGCCGATCCCGTCATGCCGGCCAGCAGACTCGTTCCGATGGCGAGTGAGATCAGCGGATTGTCCCCGCCCACCGTCACCACCCAGTCGCGGATCAGACCGAAGGCCAAAAGCGAGGCGATCACAGCGCCGAAGCCCACGAGGCTCGCCGTGTTGAAGATGGGCTTGAGCGAGTCCTTCGCGCCCTCGTCCAGCGTCTCGTCGAGGCCGTCTGCAAGCCGCCGCCAGTTCAGCGCGACCAGCGTGAGCGAAGCCAGAGCGAGTGCGGCGATGATCGACCAGACGCCGCGGACCGACCCGACATCCGTCGCGCCGAACTCCGGCAGTGCCAGATAGTCCGTATTCATCGCCGGTATGACGAAGAAGGTGAAGGCGAGGTTCAGGATAAGCACCAGCACCAGCGGCGCTGCCGCCACTGGGATGGACGGCGTCTCGCGCTTTTTCTCGCTGGCACCCTCATCCGTGTCGTCGCCATATCCCGGCCCAAGCGCGCGGGCGCGGCGCTCAAGCCAGGCCCAGCCGAGCACCAGCATCATGAGGCCGGTAATGACACCAAGCCCCGGCGCCGCGAAAGGCGTCGTGCCGAAATACGGCATCGGGATCGCGTTCTGGATCGCCGGCGTGCCGGGGAGCGCCGTCATGGTGAAGGTGAAGGCCCCGAGCGCGATGGTGGCCGGGATCAGCACCCTGGGCAGCTTCGCCTCGCGAAACAGGGCCGAGGCGATGGGCCAGACGGCAAACGCCACGACGAACAGCGACACGCCCCCATAGGTCATCAACGCGCAGGACAGGATCACCGCGAGGATCGCCCGCGATGGACCGAGGCCCCGGATGATGACATCCGCCAGCACCCGGGCCGAACCCGAGGCCTCCATCAGCTTTCCGAAGACCGCACCCAGCAGGAACAGCGGGAAATACTGGATGATGAAGCCGCCCGTGGCCGCCATGAAGATCTGCGTGTAGCTCGCCAGAAGCGGCCCGCCCTCGGCGGCCAGCACCGCGAGAATCGCGAGGGCCGGTGCGAGCAGCAGCAGGCTCAGGCCGCGATAGGCGAGATACATCAGCGCCGCCAGCGCCGCGATGATGACGAAGATGCCGGTCATGGTCTCTCCACCTGTCCGGTGGCGTCGAAATGCCGGTCGAGCCAGGCCGGGGCCCAGCCGCGCCCGCGCGCGAAGAGCATCTGCGGATACTCCCGTTCGGCGTCGGTGTGAATCATGTGGTTGAAGGTCCGCGGTTGATCATGGCGACCCCATGCTGCACTGCAGCATTGGTAGGTCGAAAGCCGCTGCAGTGCAATGGCTACCTGCGTCACCCCATCGTCAGGAGTGGCATTCGTCATGCCGACGGCGCCTGCGACGTTCCCGCTCGCAACCATTCGCGGGGAAGCCCGCCATCAAGACAGCACTTGTATACCTGGAGTTCCTCGTCCAGCCTGATCGCGCGGGAACCGGCAGGATCGTAGAGGCTGGAATGGACATTGACGAGCCGACGCTCGTGCAGAAGGTGGCTTTCCTGTCGTCAGCCGGCGTCTTCGGGGAGCTGGCTGCGGAAGCGCGGGAGACGCATATGTCCTACGTCTTCCTTGCGGGGGATCGCGTCTACAAGCTGAAGAAGCCCGTGCGCTACGCCTATCTCGATTTCTCGAGCATCTCCGCGCGCGAGCATTACTGCCGCGTCGAGCTCGAACTCAACCGGCGGCTCGCGCCGGCCGTCTACCTCGCCGTCCTCCCTCTGAAACTCGCGGGGGATGGCTGCATGAGGTTGGGTGGCGAGGGGGAAACGATCGACTGGCTCGTCGCGATGCGTCGCCTCCCCGACGAGCGCATGCTTGACAACGCTATCCGCGCCGGGAGCGTGACGCCTGCCGACATCGAGGCCGTGGCCGGCATCCTCGCACCCTTCTTCCGCGATGCGCCGCGCGCAGAAGTCTCGCCTGCGGAATTCGTCGCGCGGTTCTCGGACGAGCAGGCGATGAACCGCAAGCTGCTCACGGGCTTCGCTGACGCCATTCCCGCGATCGATCGCGTTCTCGATCGTTTCGATCGCGCCTTCGCCGCAGCCGAAACGCTGCTTCTGGCGAGGGCGCAGGCTGGCCGGATCATCGACGGACACGGTGATCTGCGCCCGGAGCATGTCTGCCTGCTCGATCCCCCCTGCATCATCGATTGCCTCGAATTCAGCGCGCTGCTGCGGGCGGTGGATCCCTTCGAGGAGATTGATTATCTCGGCCTCGAATGCGAGATCCTCGGTGCGCCCTGGATCGGCCCGCTCCTGCACCGGCGGCTGGCGGAGGCGGGCGTCGAAGCGCCGCCTGCGCCGCTATCGCGGCTCTACAGGGCTTTTCGCGCTCTCGTGCGCGCCCGCCTTGCGCTCGCCCATCTGCTCGAGCCGGAAATCCGCCTTCCCGAGAAGTGGCTGCCACTCGGCTCACGCTATGTCGATGCCGCCGTCGTCGCGCTGGAGGCCTGAGGGCGCGGCGCGGCGGATCGCGTCGGCGAGAAGCGTCGCGATCGGCGTCACCTCGATGCGCTCCAGCAGCGCCGCACCGACATGCCAGAAGGGAACCGCGTCGGTGACCATGATCGCGTCCACCGTCCCCTCCTCCAGGAGCACGCCCGCACCTCCGCTGAAGAGGCCGTGGGTCGCGACCGCGATCACCTCCTTCGCCCCATTCGCGCGGCAGAGGCGGGCGGCGCGGGCGATGGTGGTTCCGCTGGCGATGATGTCGTCCACGATGATCGCGATCCGGCCCGCCACATCGCCTGCGAAGAGATCGCCGGAAACGACCCCCGCGCTGCGCGATTTCTCGACGAAGCCCTTCGCGACCGGGCGCATGAGCGATCCTTCCAGCGTCGCGCGAAAGAAATCCGCCCGCTTGCCTCCGCCGAGATCGGGCGAGACGACGGCGACTTCCGCGTCGCCGATCCGGGGAAGGATCCGGCGGCACAACAGGGTCGCGGCGCTCAGATGCGTCGTCGGGCAGCGAAAGGCGTTCTCGAAGGCGGCCTGATTGTGCACTTCGAGGCCGATCACGCGATCCACGCCGACAGCCTCGAACAGCTGCGCGAGATAGCGCATGGTCACGGGATCGCGTGACTTGGTGCGCCGGTCCTTGCGCGCATAGCAGAGATAGGGCGCGACGGCGGTCACCCGCGCCGCACCGGCATCCTTGAGGGTGGCGATGAAGAAGAGCAGCCGACAGAGCCGGTCGTTGGCGCTCTCCGCCGCATCCCCGTGAAGCCGGTGCAGCACGAAGACGTCGCAGCCCGTCACATCGACGAGGGGCCGCAGCTTGTGCTCGCGATCCTCGAAGCTGCGCTCCTCGTGAGCGGCGAGCGAGATCCCCAGCGCTCCCGCCACCGCTTCGCCGAGCACCCGGTCCTCGCCGAGCGCGAACAGGCGCAGGCGCTGCGCCCGCAGGCCGGATCGCGACGCAGACCGCCCGCCCGCCGCCGGCGAGGTTTCGAGCGCGACACCGCCGATCAGCGCCCGCCCTCCCCCCGGCAACATGACGGGTGCGGCGATCATCTCGACATGCACCGTCTCGCGACCGTGGGTCCGTGCAGTGAAGGCCACGAGAACCGGCTCCCCCGCGCGATCGACCTCCGCCAGAAGCCGTCGCACGCGGACGGCGGCGCGGCGGTTTGCGGGCATAGGCGAGGGGCGGGTGTGGAGATCGAGACCGAGGAATGCGGCGGCCTGCGAACCGGCGTCGAGCACGGTGAAATCACGCGGACCGCGCCGCCCGAACAGGAAGAACGAGGCCTGCGCCGCGCCGAGTTCATCGACCCGGCAGGCGGAGACCGGCGGGACGAGCTCGCCCTGGCGGGCATCGCGCCAGAAGGCGAGGATTTCGCTGAGCGCTGCGTCGCGCGGCTGAGGGGCGTAATCGATCCGCTCGAAAAGCCGCTTCAGGAACGGCTCGGTATCGGCAAACGTGGCCATGGCGCGTCTCCCCGGTAAAATTCGACAACGTTCTCGCTCCGCCTCCGGTAATTCATGCCTCCGACTTATTCATCCTTGCGACATGATCCTCGACCGACCGCGTCAGCGCCTCCAGCTTCGGGCTCGTGGTGACGCGAAAGCTCGCGTGGGAGCAGGCCAGCCCGCGCATATTCTCCGGCAGCCCCGCGATCGCCGCAGCAGCCCGGTCGCGGATATCGGACAACGCTGGCCGGGGCGTGATCCGCCCGCCGTCCCGCATCATTTCGACGAGCAGCGGCTCGCCGGGATGCTGCTCCTCCGCGAGGCAGAGCAGGTCCGCTATCGTTCCATCATCCTCGAAGCGCCGAAAAACCTGTTTGGCTCCCGGCAGCGTCTTCTTCTTCGACGACAGCTTCATCACCCCGCGCCCGCCGATCGAGACCAGCTTGTAGACGATGTCGAGAGCGGGGACGTCGTTGGACACGCTCATCGCCGTCCCCACGCCGAAGGCGTCGATGGCGGGGCTTTGCGCGACGAGGCGGGCGATCTCGTGCTCGTCCAGTCCACCGCTCGCGAATATCGACACGCCCGTGAGCCCGGCCTCGTCGAGCATCGCGCGGGCGTCGCGGGCGAGCGCGGCGAGATCGCCGGAATCGAGACGAATGCCGCGCACGCGAAACGCCGGACCGCGAGTCTTGGCGCGGACGATCAGATCGCGCACGGCGGCGAGGGTGTCGTAGGTGTCGACCAGAAGCACCGTCTCGGGGAAGCTCGCCTCCATCGCGTCGAATGCTTCCGCTTCCGTCGCGAACGCCTCGACGAAGCTGTGGGCCATGGTGCCGATCACCGGGATCCCGTAGCGCCGTCCCGCGAGGAGGTTGGAGGTCGCGCCCACGCCCGCGACATGAAAAGCGCGCGCGCCGCTGAGCGCCGCGTCGAACCCATGCGCCCGCCGGCTGCCGAAATCCGCTACCGGTCGCCCTTGCGCGGCGAGAACGATGCGCGCGGCCTTCGAGGCGAACAGCGTCTGCGACTGGACGAGGTTGATCGCCATAGCCTCGAGCAACTGGGCCTGATCGATCGGAGCGGTGACTTCGAGAAGCGGCTCGTCGGGAAACACCGGCGTCCCCTCGGGGATCGCGCGGATGCTGCCCTTGAAGGAAAACCCGCGCATATAGTCCAGAAACGACTCCGGGAATTGCCCCAGCGAGCGGAGATACGCGATGTCGTCGTCGGTAAAGCGCAGGTTCGAGACGGCGTCGAGAACATCCTCCACCCCGCAGGAGAGGAGGAAGTTGCGCTCGGGCGGAAGCTTGCGGACATAGAGGCTGAACACCGCCTCCTCTCCCATGCCGGCTTCGCGATAGGCCCGCATCATCGTGAGCGAGTAGAGATCGGCAAACAGCGCCGGCGGGGCGATCATTTCCCGCCCAGATAGTTCGCCACACCGTCCAGGGTGAAGAGCCTCGGATAGTCCTCCTCCGGGATCGCCACGCCCGTCTTCTTGTGCAGGGCGGTCACGAAATTGAGGAAGTCCATGGAGTCGATGTCGAGCGCCTCGCGGATATCCTCGTCGCCGCGCAGGGTGGCGGGGTCGGTGTCGGGGGCAATGTCGGACAGGGCGTCGATCGCGAGCTTGCGGATGGCGTCAGGCGTCATTTCTCCGGAAGTCATGGCTTTGGCGGCTCCTGCATGAGGCGTGCGAAGGTCGAGAGGAACTGGCCCCCCACATGCCCGTCGCTGGCGCGATGATCGGCGGCGAGCGAAGCTGTGGCGAGCGGGCGCGGGACGACCGCCCCGTCGATCACCCATGGGCGCTCGACGATGCTGCCGAGCCCGAGGATCCCCACCTGCGGCGGGTAGATGATCCCGCCGACGCTCTCGGCGCTGCGTTCACCCAGGCTCGTGATCGTGAAGGTCGCATCCGTCATCTCCGAGCTGCGCAGCCCGCCGCTGCGGGCGCGGGCGACAACGTCCTTGAGGGCGCGCATGAGATCCGCGATCGACAGCTTGTCCACGTCGCGGATCGCCGGCGCGATCAGCCCGCCGCCGCGCAGCGATATCGCCCAGCCGATATGGATGGCCTCGGAGGGGGCGAAAGCGTCTTCCTGCCAGAACCCGTTGAGCTGCGGGACCTCCTTCAAGGCGAGGGCCGCCGCGCGCAAGGTGAGAACCGCCGGAAGCAGCCGCTCGTCCGGATCGCGGGCGGCGTTGTACTCCCTGAGCCAGACCTGGGCCACGCTCATGTCGATCGTCGTCGTGAGATAATAATGCGGAATCTCGCGCTTGGATCGCGACATCGCCGCTGCAATCCCCTTGCGCATCTGGACCGGATCGAAACCGCGCTTCACTTTGGTGGCACGGGGGCGCGGCTCCTCGCTTGCTGCTCCCGGCGAGGCCGCCTCGACATCGGCGAGCGTCACCGAACCGTCGATGCCGGTCCCGCGAAGCCGATCAGCGTCGATCCCCCGCTCCGCAGCCCGCCGTCGCGCTGCGGGGCTGACCTTGGCGCGCTCGCTCGGCGCTGGGCGGAAGGGCTCGGGCGAAGGTTCGGGCTCACGCTCCGGCTCCGGCTCCGGCTCGGGGTGGACTTCCTCCACCGCCCGGACTTCGGGCGTCCCCGCCTCCCCCGCCTTCGTCAACCGCGCGAGAACGGCGCCCACAGGCACCTCCTCCCCCTCCGCGACGAGAAGCTCCTCGATCACCCCTTCGTCGAAAATCTCGACCTCGATTGCGCCCTTATGCGTCTCGACCACGGCGATCACATCGCCCTTGTGAACCTGCGCCCCCGGCTTCACCAGCCATTCGACGACGGTCCCGCTCTCCATGTCCGCCCCGAGCGACGGCATCGCGAAATCGCTCATTTCGGCCTCACCAGCGCTTTCGCCTCGGCGACGATATCGGCCATGCGCGGCAGCGACGCCTCCTCCAGATGCGCGGCGTAGGGGATTGGCACCTCACGCGAGCAGATCCGGCGCACGGGGGCGTCGAGCTCGAAGAAAAACTCGTCCGCGAGCCGCGCCGCGATCTCGGCGGAGATCGAACCGCTGCGCCAGACCTCGTCGATGATGATGCAGCGGCGGGTGCGCTTGACGCTCTCGAAGATCGTGGCATCGTCGAGGGGGCGCAGCACGCGCAGGTCGACCACCTCCGCCTCGATACCCTGCCCCGCCAGCTCGGCAGCGGCGTCGAGCGCCTTGGGCAGGCTGTTGCCGTAGGTGATCAGGCTGACGTCGCGTCCGGGCCGCCGGATTTTCGCTCGCGCGATATCGACCTCGCTCACCCCCGGATCGAGATCGCCCTCGGCGTTGTAGAGCACGATATGCTCGAAGATCAGCACCGGGTTCGGATCGGCGAGCGCGGCCTTCAGCATGAAGCGCGCATCCTCGATCGTGCCGGGCGCGAGCACCTTGATGCCGGGGATATGCGCATACCAGCCCTCCAGCGAGTGCGAATGCTGGGCCGCGAGCTGCCTTCCCGCTCCCGTCGCCATGCGGATCACGAGGGGCACCGCGAACTGGCCGCCGGACATGTGCGGGATGGTGGCGGCGTTGTTCATGATCTGGTCAAGCGCCAGCAGGCTGAAATTGCAGGTCATGATCTCGACGATCGGGCGCATCCCCGCCATCGCGGCCCCGATCCCGGCCCCGACGAAGGCGCTCTCGGCGAGCGGCGTGTCGCGGATGCGCTCAGGGCCGAACTCGTCGATCAGCCCCTTGGTCACGGCGTAGCAGCCGCCATAGAGCCCGACATCCTCGCCCATGACGAATGTCCGCGGATCGGCATGGAGCGCATCCCGAATTGCCTGCCGGCAGGCCTCGCGGTAGGTCATGCGGGTGGGGGTCTCGCTCATTGCCGCACCTCGTCCATCAGGACAAAGCGCTCGAGATCGGCCACATCCTCCCAGGTCCCGGCCTCCGCGAAGGCCACGGCCTCATCGATTTCGGCGGCGATCGAGGCCTCGATATCCGCGATCTCGCCCTCCGTGATCATGTGCGATTGCAGCAGCCAGCTCCGCAGCCGGGCGATCGGGTCGCGCTCCTTCCACAGGGCGATCTCCTCGCGGGTGCGGTAGAGCTGGGCGTCGAACATCGAGTGGGCGCGGAAGCGATAGGTGCGGCATTCAAGGAAATACGGCCCGTTGCCCGCGCGGATGGAAGCCACCGCGCGCAAAGCCGCCGCCTCGACCTGGATCGGGTCCATCCCGTCCACCCGCTCTCCGGGCATGCGGTACCCTTCCGCCTTGCGGAATACATCGGTTTCCGCCTCGGAGACCTCCAGCGGCACGCCCATGGCGTAGAGGTTGTTCTCGCAGACGAAGAGCACGGGCAGCTTCCAGATCTGCGCCAGGTTCATGGATTCATGGAACTCGCCCTCCCCCGCCGCCCCCTCGCCGAAGAAGCAGGCGGTCACCGCGCCCTCGCGCAGGGCCTTGTCGGCCATGGCGATCCCGAGCGATAGCGGCAGGCCTCCACCGACGATGGCATTGCCGCCATAGAAGCGCCTGGACGCGTCGAAGAAATGCATCGACCCGCCCCGCCCCCGGCTGCAGCCCTCGACCTTGCCGTACATCTCGGCCATGAGCGGCCCCATGGGGACCCCGCGCGCCAGCGCATGGCCGTGATCGCGATAGGTGGCGACGACGGCGTCGCGCTCGTCGAGCGCCTGCATGACGCCAATCGCAACCGCCTCTTCGCCGTCATAGAGGTGAAGAAAGCCGCGGATCTTCTGCGCCTGATAGAGCTCGACGCATTTCGCCTCGAAACGGCGGATGCGCTCCATCTCGCGAAGGAGCGTCAGGCCGTGCCGATGGTCGAGATGGACTTTCTGGCTGCTCATTTCTCGTCGCTCTCCAGGGTCGAGAGATCACCTTCCGGCAGGCCGAGTTCGCGCGCCTTCAGGAGTCGGCGCATGATCTTGCCGGAGCGGGTCTTGGGGAGATTGACGCGGAAATCGATCTCCTTGGGAGCGACGGCGGGGCCGAGCCGCTTGCGGGCATGACCGAGGAGTTCCTTGCGCAGGGCGTCGGTGGGTTCATGGCCGGGCTTGAGCGCCACGAAGGCCTTCACCATCTCGCCCATGGTCGGCTCCGGCTTGCCGATGACGGCTGCTTCCGCGACGGCGGGATGCTCCATGAGCGCGCTCTCGACCTCGAAGGGGCCGATGAGATGGCCGGCGGACTTGATCACATCATCTGCCCGCCCGACAAACCAGTAATAGCCCTCGGCATCGCGCTTCGCGAGATCGCCGGTGAGATACCACTCGCCGGAGAAGCATTTGGCGTAGCGCTCTTCCTCGTGAAGATAGCCGCGCATCATGGACGGCCAGCCCTTCTTCAGTGCGAGCTCGCCCTCGACCATGGGCTCGTCGATGGTCTCGACGCCGCCATTCCTCCGGCGCACGATCGCAGCCTCGATGCCCGGCAGCGGCAGGCCCATGGAGCCCGGCTTGATGTCGAGGGCGGCGAAATTGGCGATCATGATCCCGCCGGTCTCCGACTGCCACCAATTGTCGTGGAAGGGCAGCCCGAATGCCTGCTCGCCCCAGATCACGGCTTCCGGGTTGAGCGGTTCGCCGACGCTGGCGAGGAAACGCAAGGCTGAGAGATCGTAGCCCTTCACCGCCTCAGCCCCGAGGCGCATCATCATGCGGATAGCGGTGGGAGCGGTGTACCAGACGCTGACGCGCTCGCGCTCCAGCACCGAATACCAGGCCTGCGCATCGAACTCCGCCTCGACCACGATGCTCGTCACGCCGTTGGTCAGCGGCGCGATGATGCCGTAGCTCGTCCCCGTCACCCAACCGGGATCGGCCGTGCACCAGAACACGTCCTCGTCGTGCAGATCGAGCGCATAGAGCCCCGTCACGTGATGCGCGACCACCGCCCCGTGCACATGGATCGCCCCCTTCGGCTTCCCCGTCGTGCCGCTGGTGAAATGCAGCAGCGCCATGTCTTCCGGGTTCGTCGGCGCGATGGTGAAGTCCGGCGCGGCCTCCGCCATCAATGCGTTCCAGCCGTGGAGCCCCTCGCCTGCGGGTGCATCATCTCCGACGAGGACGACCTGCTTCAGGCTGGAAAGCCGCTCGCGCAGCTGTGCGACCTTGCGCTGATAGAGCGCGGGCGTGGTCACCAGCACGCGCCCCTCGCCCATCTCGAGCCGCGTGGCGATCGGCTCCGGCCCGAAGGCGGAAAACAACGGGGAGATGACGCAACCGGCCTTCAGCGCTCCGAGCACGGCGATGTAAAGCTCCGGCAAGCGCCCCATCAGGACAAAGACGCGCTCGCCCGGCTTCACGCCGAGCCCCCGCAGCGCATTGGCGAACCGGTCCGTCTCTGCCTTCAGCTCGCGGTAGCTGATGTCGCGCCGCTCGCCGTTCTTGCCGATCCAGCGAATGGCCGTGCGCTCCGCACGCGCCCCCGTGGCGTGGCGATCGACGGCCTCGTGAGCGATGTTGCAGCCATTGCCGCCGGGCAGCCCGCCGAGCAGCGACCAGGCGTCGCTCCAACTGAAACGCGAGCAGGTTTCAATGTAGTCAGGAAGGTTCGGTCGCAGTCGAAACTGCGACGGGTCCTTTGGGAGGCGGCCCTGCGGTACGCACTGCATGGGATCGGTGGAACTCATCGTGCCATCGCCTCCTGTCTAGACCTCATAGAAGTCGAGGCGATGATTGCCCTTGCTGGAAGCGAGCGCATTGATGGATATCAAGTGAGAAAAAGGTCGCTATCGAAAGCATTCGCTCGATTCTTTGAGCGTGTTGTGACCGAAATTTCTCATTCTTCATCCACGCTGCTGTAACCATAGGTTACTTTAATTCAGAAAATAATTCAAAAAGTTGACATGCCCTCAGAATTGAATTTGACTAACCGCGAATAGAGAAGGCGCTAAGTGAAGGTACTGCAACGGGTCTTTCTGTACTCATTTGGTATTACGCACGGAAACCAGTGTGATGCACACTACGCATACAGCCGACATCTCTCTCCAAACTGCATTGTGGCGAAGCGAGGAGCGGCTGCGGCTGGCGCAGGACGCTGGCGGGGTCGCTTCGTGGGAGTTCGATCTGGTCACGAACGAGGTCCAGTTGTCGCCATCGGGCTATCGCCTCTATGGCCTCGGACCCGAATGGCAGCCGAGCTACGTGAACTTCCTGGAACGGGTGCACCCGGAGGACCGGGAGCGCGTGCGACTGACGGTAGCGCGCGCCATCGCCGCGAGGCGCCCGATCGACCACCAGTTCCGGATCGTCACGCCGGACGGTGAACAGCGCTGGATCGTGAGCCGCGCGAAGTTCCTCGACGGCGGAGACGAGCATGCAGGGTCCCGCCTGCTGGGCGTCGATATCGACATCACCTCCCTCAAGGAGACGGAGCATCGTCTGCAGAAACGCGAGCAGGATCTCGAACACCTGCAGCGGATCGCGGGGGTGGGAGAGTTTCAGGTCGAGCTTCGCGCGCCGCGCAGCTCTTGGTACTCATCCGCGTGTCGGAGCATCCACGGCCTCAGGCTTGGCGAGTCCGAGCACGGGGAGGAATGGCTCGACCGCGTCCACCCGGATGATCGCGTGCGGGTCAAGCGCAATTTCGACGCCATGCTGGCTTCCGAGGCCACCCATTTCCAGGCGGAGTACCGGATCATCCGCCGTGATGGTGAAACGCGCTGGATCGAGGCCTCGAACGAAATCGAACGGGACACAGAGGGGGCTCCCCTGCGCCTCATCGGCGCGCACCGGGACGTGACCGAACGCAGGACCGCCGAGGACGCCCTGCGACGCAACGAGCAGCGGCTCCACGCCATGCTCGACGCAATGCCCCAGATCGTCGCCGTGATGCGCCCGGACGGGTATCACGAGTATTTCAATCGACGCTGGTACGATTATACGGGCCTGTCGGAGGGCTCCACCAGCGGGGACGGCTGGGTGGAGAGTGTTCATCCCGACGATGCCGGTCGCGTGGAGGCGCTCTTTCGCCAGGCAATTCAGTCCGGAAATCCATTCGAAGCCGAGGCTCGGCTGCGCCACCACAGCGGCGAATACTTCTGGCGCCTCTGCCGGGCGCTGCCGGTTCGAGATCCGGCGGGCGACATCCAGCATTGGCTCGGCACCTGCACCGACATCCATGCTCGCAAGCTCGCCGAGGAACGCGCCCGCATCAGTGAGGAACGCCTTCGCTACGCGCTCGACGCTTCCAGCACCGTAGGCGTCTGGGAGGAAGACTGCGCGTCCGGGCTCGTATTCGCAGACATGGGAGTGGCGCGGCTGCTGTCGCTCGATCCGGATGTCGCCGCAGGCGGCGTGCCGGTCGCCAGATTTATCGAGGCCGTCCATCCGGAGGACCGCCCTGCGGTCGTGAGACAGCTGGAAGCTATGATGGAAACCGGTGGCGAGTTCAGCCTGGAGTATCGGCTCGCGACGGCGAATGGCGAGGCGCGGTGGGTGTCGGACCGGGGGCGGGTCGAGCTCGATGCCGACATGAAGCCGGTGCGGGCTCTCGGCGTCCTCGTCGATATCACCGGCCTCAAGCAGTTGCAGGCGGCACAGGAGGCGGTCGCTCTCGAACTCGTCCACCGGATCAAGAACCTCTTCAGCGTGGTCAGCGCTCTTTCATCGATTTCCGCGCGCGAAAGCTCGGAGGCGGTGCGGGAGTACGCGTCCAACTTCCGCAAGCGTCTGTACAGCCTGTCGCGCGCGCTGATCTACATGCAGCCAAGGCAGGGAGCGCTCTGCGAAGATGCGGGCCAGTCCGTCTTCGGGCTGCTCCAGGAATTGCTGGCCCCGTTCGACGAAAGGAGCGGCGCCCGCCTGACGTTCAACGGCGCAGACATCCCCGTGGACAATGGAAAAGCCACCATTCTCGCGCTGCTCGTGCACGAACTCGCGACCAACGCCGTCAAGTACGGGGCGCTTTCCAACGCGACGGGGTTGGTCTCGCTTTCCGGCGCGATCGATGCCGGCGAATACGTCCTGACCTGGCGCGAACGAGGCGGCCCGCCCATTGCGAGCCCGCCCGAAAGGGCCGGCTTCGGAACGGGGACGACGACCCGTCTCGCCTCGGCGCAGCTGGGAGGCGCAATGGATTATGCATGGGAGCCGGAGGGATTGAGCGTCACGATCCGGATGCCGCTACCTGTGGGATCATAACATTTACACTGCACGACGGGCCACTTCTTCTCGGCAGCCTCCTCCGACAGACGGCAGCCATCCTTGCCGCCGTTTGCCGTCAGGCACATGCGGGCGACGAGATCTTGACCGACTGGCGATCGGCAGGTTGATCGTCGGCGTGAACCTTCCCGCAATCTGACGCTTCCGGACCTTATGAGCGGACCCGTGCGAGCTGCTGGTTGACTCTACCATTCTAGTAGGTCAACTTTGATCATGGTCATAGATCCGACGCGTCCCGCATCATCTCAGGTCTTCGGCTTGCTTCGCGCCGCGATCGTGCAGCTTGATCTCAAACCTGGGCAGGCGCTGTCGGAAAATGAGCTCGCAAAGGCATTTTCCGTGAGTCGACAGCCTGTGCGCGAAGCCTTCATCAGGCTGCGGGAAGCTGCTCTGGTAGAGATATTTCCGCAGCGCGGCACCTTCGTCGCCCGCATTTCCGTCGAGCGCGTGATGACGGCCCGCTTCGTTCGGGAGGCCGTTGAAGTCGCGCTGGCGAGCGAGGCCGCCGAAAAGGTGGCGGATGTCGATCTCGACATTCTCGCAGGCCTCATCGTGGAGCAGCGCAAGGTGGCAAAGGCGGATGATGCGGTGCGCTTTCTCGATCTGGACGAGGCGTTTCACCGGGCGATCGCCGATATCGCCGAGCAGCCCTACGCATGGACGATTCTGGAGGACATCAAGGCCCAGATGGACCGGGTCCGGTATCTGAGCTTCAGCGGTGCAACGCCGCTCGACCGTCTCGTCGATCAGCACGAACTGATCGTCGAATGTCTGCGCGCCCGTGACCCCGACAGGGCGAGCGCTGCGATGCGCGGTCATCTGCGCGAAATTCTCAAATCACTTCCGGTCATTGCTTCCGAACATCGGGAGTTCTTTCGTCCGGCAGATGATGCCGCTCGATCCGAGCGGCTCTTGGATCAGGCACGCCCCAACTGGTTGCGTGATTGGTCCGACAACAAGACGACAGGGAGGAAATCACGATGACGAAGACATCGCTTCTGGCGGGGGTCGCCTTCGCGATCACCGCAATGATGGGCAGCGCTCACGCCCAGCAGACCATCACCATGCAGTTCGGCCACCTCGCCAACGAACAGAACGTCTGGCACAAGGCCGCCGTTCGCTTCGCGGAAGAGTTGAGCACGCTGACCGACGGGCGCCTCACGGTGGAGGTTTATCCGAACGAATCCCTCGGGCGCGAGATGGATCTCATCAACGGGATGCAGCTGGGCACCGTCGATTTCACGATCACCGGTGAATCGCTCCAGAACTGGGCCCCGAGCGCGGCACTGCTCGCGGTCCCCTATGCGATCGAGAGCCTCGAGCATCTCGACCGGGTCGCCAGCGGACCGATCGGCGAGCAAATTTCGGAAGAGATTATCGAGAAGGCCAGCGTCCGCCCGATCGCCTATTTCGCCCGCGGAGCCCGCAACCTCACCTCCAATCGCCCGATCGAGACCCCGGACGATCTGAACGGCATGCGGCTGCGCGTACCCAACGTGCCGCTCTTCCTCTCCGTGTGGTCGGAACTCGGTGCGCGACCGACACCGATGGCGTTCAGCGAGGTGTTCACGTCGCTGCAGAACAACACGATCGAGGGCCAGGAAAACCCCCTCGCTCTGATCCGCAGCGCCAACTTCAACGAGGTGCAGGACTACGTCAATCGCACCGAGCACGTGCGCAGCTGGATCTATCTCGCCATCAGCGAGAGCCGGTTCCAGTCGCTCGACGAGGATGACCGCGCGGCGGTTCTCGAAGCGGCGTCACGGGCTCAAGCCTATGAGCGCGAACTCTTCCTCGAAGACGAAACTGCGCTCGAGGAGGATCTGAAGGCGCGCGGCATGACCTTCGTCGAGAGCGATCAGGCGGCGTTTGCCGAGCGGGCGCGTCCCGCAGCCATCGCCGGCGTCAGCGAAGAGGTGCGTCCTCTGCTCGAGCAGATCCTGGCAGCAGCGGAGTGAGTGTCGGGCGAGGCGCCGCAAGCGCCTCGCCAACGACGCCATGCATGTTCGCAATTCTCCCGCTCTCGCCTCGGAGCCTGCTCATGTTCGCCGCCCGATGGACGCAGGATGCCTTCAACGTCATCCATGTGGTCCTGAAGCTGTTGATCTTCATCAGCTTCCTCACATTGCTGTCGGCCGTCTGCCTGCAGGTGTTCTCGCGCCTCTTCCTGCCGCGCCCGCCTGTCTGGACGGAGGAACTGTCGCGCTTCTGCCTGCTTTACCTCACCGCCTTCGGCGCCGGGCTGGCGTTGCGATCCGGGGAGCTCGCGAATGTCGATCTGTTCGGGCCGCTGCTTGGACATACCGCCAGACGGCTGGCGGACGCCTTCGTTGCCGTCGTCGTGCTCCTCTTCGCGCTGGCTCTGATCCCACCCAGCCTCGATTTCGTGAATATCGGCCAGTTCCAGCGATCGCCGGCGCTCTTGTGGAACATGTACTGGATCCACCTCGCCGTGCTGATCGCACCGGTGACGCTTGCGATCGCGGCAATCGAGCGGCTGTTCCAGGTCGCGGTGCAAGAACGCAGGGAGATGGACTGATGTTGCTGTCGGCGCTGTTCATCAGCTTCCTCGTCTTCCTGCTGCTTCGCTTTCCGATCGCGCTGGTCCTCGGGTTGTCGTCCGCCGTGTATCTTCTGCTTGCCGGCCGTCCCCTGACGATCATTCCGCAAAGGATGTTCGCCGGGATCGACAGTTTCGTGCTGCTCTCGATTCCCGCCTTCATCCTGGCGGGCAATCTCATGAATGGCGGCGGGATCACCGACCGGATCATCCGGTTTTCGAACGCCCTCGTCGGGCATGTGCGGGGAGGGCTGGCGCAGACCAACATCGCGGGTTCGATGGTGTTTTCCGGGATATCGGGAACGGCTGCCGGGGACGCGGCTTCGCTCGGTGCGGTTCTCATTCCCGGGATGCACAAGGCGGGCTACCCTCTGCCCTTCTCCGCAGCCGTCACCGCGGCATCCTCCACCGTCGGGCCGATCATCCCGCCGAGCGTGCCGATGATCATCGTGGGCTCCATCACCGGGATTTCCGTCGGGCAGATGTTTCTTGCCGGCGCGGTGCCGGGCGTCATGCTCGGGCTGGGGATGATGGTGACGGCCTTCATCATCAGCGTGAAGAAGGGTTATCCGAGAGATCCATGGCCGGGATTTCGCGTGCTTGGTCGCAGTTTCGTCGATGCGATCTGGGCCCTGCTGATGACCTTCATCATCCTGTTCGGGATCATCTCGGGCTACTTCACGCCGACGGAGGCTGCCGTCATCGCGGCGGCCTACGCCCTTCTCGTGGGGATGTTCGTCTATCGCGGCCTCACCTTGCGCGCGCTTCCGAAGATCGTCATCGACAGCGCGATCACGGGTGCCGCCCTGATGCTGCTCGTCGGTTTCGCCAACACCTTCGGCTGGATCCTCACGACCCAGCAGGTGCCCCGCATGATCGCCGAGTGGATCCTCGGGGTGACGGACAATCCGATCATCGTTCTCCTGCTGATCAACCTTCTGCTGCTGTTCGTCGGCATGTTCATGGAGACGATCGCGGCCCTGATCATCCTCGTGCCGCCTCTGCTTGCGGTGGCGACGAGCGTCGGCATCGATCCGCTGCACTTTGCAGTCATCGCGGTGCTCAACCTCATGATCGGATTGACCACGCCGCCCGTGGGCGTCTGTCTGTTGATTTGCGCCAATATCGCAAAGGTGTCGCCGCTCCAGGTCACGCGCGCGATATGGCCGTTCCTGTTGGCGAATATCGGTATTCTCCTGCTCGTGAGCTACATACCGGCTCTGTCGCTGTGGCTGCCGTCGCTGTTTGCCCGGTGACCGATGAAAGGGATCGGAACGCAGATGAACAAGGAAACCGTCACCCCCAGCGCGCGCGCCTGCGTCCTGCATGCGAAGGGCGATATCCGCATTGAGGAGCAGGCGCTGTCCGAACCGGGACCGAACGAGGTTCTCGTGCGTGTGGGCGCGGGCGGGATCTGCGGCTCGGACCTGCATTACTTCCAGGATGGCGGCTTTGGCGCGATCAGGGTGCGTGAGCCGATCATTCTGGGGCATGAGGTGGCCGGGCGGATCGAGGCGCTCGGGAGCGCAGTCTCGCATCTCGCCGTTGGTCAGAAGGTGGCGCTCAATCCGAGCCGGCCGTGCAACGTCTGTCGCTACTGCGTCGAGGGGATGCAGCAGCATTGCCTCGACATGCGGTTCATGGGGAGCGCGATGCGCATGCCGCATGTCCAGGGAGCCTTTCGCGATCGGATGATCGTCGATGCGTTCCAGTGCGTGCCGGTCGATGACGGGCTTTCGCTCAACGAGGCGGCGATGGCGGAGCCGCTCGCGGTCGTGCTCCATGCGCTCGAGCAGGCGGGCAACATTGCCGGCAGGCGCGTGATCGTGACGGGAGCGGGGCCGATCGGGCTGCTTGCGCTGCTTGCCGCACGCCAGGCGGGGGCCGCCGAGGTGGTGTTGACGGATATCGCGGACGAGCCGCTGGCTCTCGCCCGAAAGCTGGGCGCTTCCGACACGGTGAATGTCGCGACCGCCCGCGATGGGCTGGATCGGTTTGCCGGCGACAAAGGCTGGTTCGACATCTGCCTCGAATGTTCGGGGGCGGGGCCGGCGCTCGATGCGGCGCTTGCGATCGTGCGTCCGCGCGGAACCATCGTGCGCGTCGGCATCGGGGACACCAAGGATATCAACCTCAACCTGCTCGTCGCCAAGGAGATCAGGCTCTGCGGCAGCTTCCGGTTCCATTCGGAATTCGCACGCGCGGCGGAGCTTCTGAGCACGCGGCGCATCGATGTGCGACCGCTGATCACGGCGACGTACCCGTTGTCGGATGCGGTCAAGGCGTTCGACGAGGCGGGCGACAAGCGGCGCTCGATCAAGGTGCAACTTGTTTTCGACGAAGAATGACGGGGCGGGAATGATGCTCGAAGAATCATGGCGCTGGTTCGGCCCGGAAGACGGGGTGCCGCTCTCCGCAGCCGCGGATGCCGGTGCGACAGGTATCGTTACCGCGCTCCATCACATCCCCTACGGCGAAGTCTGGACGGTCGACGAAATCGCGCGGCGTCAGCATGTCATCGCCGCCGATCCCACCCTCGGCCTGCACTGGAACGTTGTCGAAAGCCTGCCCGTGCACGAGGCGATCAAGATCGGCGACGGCGATCTCGCGACGCTGTTCGAGAACTACCGCCAGTCCATGCGCAATCTCGCCGCCTGCGGGATCACGACGATCTGCTACAACTTCATGCCGGTGCTCGACTGGACGCGCACCGATCTGCGCAGCCCCGCCGAACAGGGGGCGACTGCGCTGCGCTTCAACATGCATGAATTCGCGGCCTTCGACTGCCTCATGCTGAACCGGGAGGGCGCGGAGGCCGATTACGGCGATGCCGTTCTCGAACGGGCGCGGGAATGGTTTGCGGCATCGTCAGAGTCCGAGAAGGCGAACCTGAGCGCATCGATTTTCGCAGGCCTCCCCGGCGCCTTCGACCGCTACGATCTGCCGGATCTGCGCCGGATGCTGGCGCGGTATCGCGACATCGGGCGTGACGGGCTGAGGGCGAACCTCCAACGCTTTCTGCGCGAAGTCACGCCGCTGGCGGAAGAACTCGGGATGCGGTTTGCCATCCATCCCGACGACCCACCCTGGCCGCTTCTCGGCCTGCCGCGCATCGTGGGCAGTGCCGAGGATATCGCCTTCGTCACCGGATGCGTCGCATCGCCCGCCAACGGAATCACGCTCTGCACAGGTTCACTCGGCGCTGGCGCGTCCAACGATTGCCCGGCGATCGCCCGCCAGTTCGCCTCCGCGATCAATTTCGCGCACCTGCGCAACGTTCGAAAGGATGCCGACGGGTCGTTTCAGGAGGCCCAGCATCTGACGGGCGATGTGGATATGGTGGCCGTGATCGATGCGCTTCTTGATGAATGCATCCGCCGCAGGGATGCCGGAGAGACGAGGGCGCTGCCGTTCCGGCCCGACCATGGCCACGCTCTCATCCTCGATCAGAACATAGCGCATCATCCCGGCTACACCGCAGCAGGACGGTTGCGCGGGCTGGCCGAGCTGCGCGGCGTCATCCATGCGCTCGCCAGCCTGCGCGGCGTCGCGCCGTTTGCGTGATGCTTCAGAAACTCGCCCAGGGAGCCATCATGGATCGCCTCCGTCTCGAAGCGCTGCCGTCTCTCCCGGCTCTTGTGAAGCGCCCGGCCTATGACATCTCGTCTGTCGAGGCGGGCGTGGTGCATCTCGGCGTCGGGGCATTCCACCGGGGGCACCAGGCCCTCTGGTTCGACGATGCTCTTTGCGCCGGCGAGGTTGGCTGGGGGATCATCGGGGCGAGCCTGCGCTCCCCGACGATGCGGGATCAACTCCAGCCGCAGGACTGGCTCTACAGCGTGACCGAGCGTGGCCCCGGGAGCGCGCCCGCACGCATCGTCGGCTCGCTGCGCGAGGTGATCGTGGCGACTGAGACTCCCGAGCGACTGCTTGCCGCGATGAGTGATCCGGCGATCCGCATCGTGACGTTGACGATCACCGAGAAGGGCTATCACCGCGATCCGGCGACGGGCCTGCTGCGGGAAGAGGATGCCGATATCCGGCACGACCTCGACCACCCGAACACTCCACGTACCGCCCTCGGCTTCCTGGTGGAGGCCTTGAGGCGACGCCTCGCGGCGGGAGCCGAACCCTTCACGATCCTCTCCTGCGACAACCTCCCCGCCAATGGTCGCACGCTTCGCGGTCTCGTCATGCGCATGGCGGAACTGCGCGATCCGGCGCTTGCGGCCCATATCGGCGCGCATGTCGCCTTCCCCTGCAGCATGGTCGATCGCATCGTGCCGGCGACGACGGACGCCGATCGGGAGGAGGTCGCAGGGACGCTGGGCGTGATCGACGCAGCCCCCGTCGTTACCGAGCCTTACAGCCAATGGGTGATCGAGGACCGTTTTCCCGCAGGGCGGCCAAGGCTCGAGCGCTACGGCGCGCAGATGGTCGAGGATGTCGCGCCATTCGAGCTGATGAAGTTGCGCCTGCTCAACGGGTCGCATTCGATGATGGCCTATCTCGGTTATCTCGCGGGATACCAGACCATCGCGGAGACAATCGCCGATCCGGCCTTCCGGAGCTTCGTCGCCACGACGATGGCGGAGGAAATCGCACCGACCCTCGACATACCCGGGGGGGTCGATCTCGCCGGCTATCAGGCGCAGCTGCTGGAGCGTTTCGCCAATCCCGCGCTTCGTCACCGCACCTGGCAGATCGCCATGGACGGCTCGCAGAAGCTCCCGCAGCGCCTCCTCGACACCATCCGCGATCGCATCGCTGCAGGGCGACCGTATTCTCGCCTCGCGCTCGGCGTGGCGGCCTGGATCCGATATGCCGGCGGTACAGACGAGGCGGGAGGGTCGATCGACGTGCGCGATCCGCTGGCGGAGCGTTTCGCGGCGCTCGCCACAGCTGCGCAGGGGCGACCTGATGCGATGCTCGATGCTTTCCTGTCGCTGACGGCCGTGTTCAAGGATGATCTTGGCCGGGATCCCGCGTTCCGCCGGGAGGTGGGCACCCGGCTCCATCAATTGTACCGGAACGGCGCGGCGGCTACCGTTCGCGCGACCGTTGCGAAAGCCGGGCAATGAGCGCTTGCTGACGCAAGAAAGGAACGAAGAAATGCCAAACATGTTCGATCTGACGGGAAAGCGAGCGCTGATCACCGGCTCGTCGCAAGGCATCGGGCTAGCACTGGCCCGTGGCCTCGCAGGTGCCGGGGCGTCCGTTATTCTCAACGGGCGCGACCGGGCGAAGCTCGATCACGTTGCTGCCGAACTCGCCGCAGCCGGCATATCGGCGCAGGTGCTTCCCTTCGACGTGACGGACCATGCGGGCGTGCGCGAGGCGATCGACGGCTTCGAGGCGCAGCAGGGCCACATCGACATCCTCGTCAACAATGCCGGCATGCAGCACCGCGCGCCGCTGGAGGATTTCCCCGCGGACGCCTTCGAGCGGCTGATGCGTACCAATGTCTCATCCGTGTTCAATGTCGGGCAGGCGGTGGCGCGCCACATGATCGGGCGGAGGCGCGGCAAGATCGTCAACATCGCCTCCGTCCAGACGGCGCTCGCCCGCCCTGGCATAGCACCCTACACGGCGACGAAGGGGGCGGTCGGCAACCTCACGAAGGGCATGGCGACCGATTGGGCGCGACACGGGATCCAGATCAACGCCATAGCGCCCGGCTACTTCGACACCCCCCTCAACGCCGCCCTCGTCGCGGACGCGGATTTCTCCGCCTGGCTCGAAAAGCGCACCCCGGCGGGACGCTGGGGGCGCGTCGAGGAACTGGTCGGCGCCTGCATCTTCCTGACATCCGATGCATCGAGTTTCGTGAACGGACACGTGCTCTACGTCGATGGCGGCATCACCGCGAGCCTTTGAAGGCGCGTCCTGAGCCAGCAGGCGCGAACGGCCGCGGCCACTTACGGCATATACTGCCCGCCGTTCACTTCCACGATCTGTCCGGTGACGTAGCCGCTCAGGCCTTCGGAAGCGAGGTAGAGGAACGCCCCGTCACATTCCCTGGGTTCGCCGAGGCGCTCCATGGGTATGGTGGCCTGCATGGCGGCGAGCTGCTCGGCCGTCGAGAAGCGGTCGTGGAACGGGGTCACGATCACGCCGGGGGAGACGGCGTTGACGCGGATCCTGTCCTTGACGAGCTCCTTTGCCCAGCCGCGCGTGGCGGTCGCGATGAAGCCTTTCGCGGCTGCGTAGATCACCGAGCCCGGACCGCCGCCGTGGCGGGCGGCGATGGAGGAGAGGTTGATGATCGAGCCGCCCTCCCCCTGCTTGCGCATCTGGCCCGCGCCCTCGTGGACGAAGCGCACGACCTGCCGGACGTTGAGATCGAGCACGGCGTCCACATAGGCGTCGTCGTAATCCTCGATGCGCGTGCGCCGGACGAGCGCACCGGCATTGTTGACGAGAACGTCGAGCCTGCCAAAATGCGAGACCGTCGCCGCCACGAGATCGGCGGCGACGCGCTGCTCGTTGACGTCCCCCTGCACGACGAGCGCTTCGCCCCCTCCTTCGCGTATATCCGCAGCGACCGTCTCCGCTGCGTCCCGGCTGGCGTTGTAGTGCACCACGACCCGTGCGCCGTTTCGGCCGAAGGCTCGGGCCGCGGATGCGCCGATGCCGGTGCTGGCACCTGTGATGAGGATCACCTTGCCGCGCAGGTCGGGGATGATCGCGCTTGCTTCGGTCATTGCATTCACATCTTTCATTGCATGTACTCCGGCGAAACCAGATTGGGGAGGAAGAGGGAGACGTTCGGCCAGAGGATCACGAGGGTGAGGACCAGGAACATCGGGATGAGCATGATGAGCACGTCTACGATAACTTCTCCGAGCCGCATGTTCGCGACCGAAAGCGCGATCAGGAGACAGAGCCCATAGGGCGGCGTCACCAGCCCGAAGGCGAGCGAGATGATGCCGATCATGGCGAACTGAACCGGGTCCATCCCCACTGCGATCGTCAACGGCTGCAGGATCGTGCCGACGATGATGATGGCCGGGATGGCATCGAGGAAACAGCCGACGACGAGGAAGACAGCCGCGACGAGGAAGCCCATTCCCACGGGACCGAGCTCCCACAGCGACACGCCCGCGAGGATCACCTGTGGTATCTTGTAGTAGGCGAGCAGCCAGCCGAAGGCGCTCGCGGTTCCAACGCAGAATAGCGCGATCGCCGCAAAACGGCCGGTATCGAGCAGCGCCCCCTTGAGGCGGGGAAAGGTCATCTCGCGATAGAACAACAGGCTGAGGAAGAGCGCGTAGAGAACGGCGATGCAGGCGGATTCCGTCGGCGTAAACCAGCCGAAGACCTTGCCGCTGATGATGATGAAAGGCGTGGTCAGCGCCGGGATCGCAATCAGGAAGACCTTGAAGAAGATCGACCAGGCCGCCTTCGGATAGGTCGGATAGCCGCGATACTTGGAGTAGCTGTGCACCGTGGCCATCTGCGCCAGCGCGATCAGGAGCCCGGGGATGACGCCCGCGAGAAACAGCGCTCCGATCGAGGTCGTCAGCATGCCGCCCCAGACGATCATGAGGATGGACGGCGGGATGATCACCGCGAGAACCGACGCCACGGAGGTGATGGCGACCGCAAAGCTCGGATGATAGCCCTCCTCCTTCATCGCCCCGATGAAGATCTTCGACTGGCTCGCAGCATCCGCCGTCGACGACCCGGAGATGCCGGCGAAGAAGAAGGAGAGGACGACGTTGACCTGCGCCAGACCGCCGGGAAAATGTCCAACCATCGAGCGCGACAACTTCATCAGCCTGTCGGTGATGCCGCCGCCGTTCATGAGGTTTGCTGTCAGCAGAAAGAACGGCACCGCCAGCAGGATGAAGGAATTGTACGCGTTGAAGGTCTCCTGCAGGAGCGTCATCGACGACAATCGTGGCTCGATCAGGAGGATCGGCAGGCATGCCAGCGCCAGCGCGAAAGCGACGGGAACGCGCAGGAAGAGGCAGAGGAAGAAGATCCCGAAAAGAATGCTGGCGGCCTCGCCGGTTGAAAGGAGCGACCCAGTCATGCGCGTCTCCCAAAGACAATACGAAAATCATCGATGAACTGCTCGGCGAGAAAGAGCATCCAGGTGAAGCCCGCGATCGGCCAGGCGATGTGGATGATCCACAGGGGCAATCCGGCCAGTTCCGAGATTCGGTACCAGGCGAATTCCGTGAACTTGATGCCCATGCGGAAGAAGACGATCGCGATGATGAGAATCCCGATCCGCGAGATGATGCGCAGGATCGCATCCGGGCGCGGAGACAGCCGCGGCCAGACATCGACCACGAAATGCGTGCTCTCGCGCACGCCCACCATCGCGCCGATCATGATCGTCCAGACGAACAGAAGCCGCGCCATCTCCTCCGTCCAGATCCAGTGCGGAAGGAACGTGAGGAAGCGAGCAAAGACCTGAAGCGTCACGGGGAAGATCAGGATCGCTATGGAGAGTGCGAGCAGCCAGCACAGCAGCTGATGGTACCAGTCCGCAAACCGGCGCCATGCCCCCACCGCCTTGGAAAGCGTCGGCATCGTCGTCCTCTTCTGAGGTTTCAGGCACAAGCTCGCGCGCCGCGACGGGGCGCAGGGGCCGGTCGCGGAGGCTGGAACCCCGGCGGCCGGCTGTCGTGACGCGAAATCCGGCCGTTACTGGATCGCGTTGATCTTCTCGAGGATCTCCGTAGCGCCGATTTCCTCGGCGTACTGAATCAGCACGGGATCGACCAGACGCTTCATCTCGTCGCGATCGGTGAAGGGGACCCGGGTCAACCTTCCCTCCGCCTCGAGGGCATCGAGCTTCTTCGTGTCTTCGCTCGACTCGATCTCGCGGCCGTAGGCTCCCGCCTCCTTGCCGGCCGACAGGACGCATTCCTGCAGCGCCTCGGGGAGATTGCGGAAGGTCTTGCCTGAGAACACGATCGGACGGATCGTGATCGCATGCTGCGTCATCGAGAGCTGTGGCGCCACCTCGAAGAAGCGCATCTGCTCGACGCCGGCCGCCTCGTTCTCGCCGCCGTCGATGACGCGGTTCTGGATGCCGTTGTAGACCTCGTTGTAGGCGATCACGGTCGGGGCCATGCCCGCCGCCTGGAACGTGCTGCTCCAGATCGGAGCGCCCTGGACGCGGACCTTGAGGCCCTTCAGATCCTCGAGGTTGGCCAGCGGCTTCGTCGCGAAGATGTTGCGAACACCGCCGCCGGCGTAGCCTATCAGCATCGTGTCTGCGCGCTGGCTGATCTCGTCGGCGATCGGCTTGAACAGGTCCTGCTCCAGCACTGCGTTCCAGTGATCGAGATCGCGGAACAAGAACGGCGCGTCGATGAAGGGTGCCGCCCTCGAGAACGTCGACATGTGAGCCGGCGACACGATGGCGAAATCGACGGCCTGCCCCTGCGACATGTACTCGAAATACTGCTTTTCGAGACCGAGTTCGCTGTTCTTGTGCATCACGATGTTGACGGTGCCGTCGTAGCATTCGTCAACCAATTCGCCAAACTTCACGAGTGACTTGGTGAAGGCGTGATCGTCATTGAACTGCGATGCCCCATGCAGTTCGATGGCGTCCTGCGCATTGACCGCATGGGCGCCGAGCGCGAAGGAAAGAGCAAGAAAGCTTGTAGCGAGTGTCCTGTAGCCGCGTGTCATGTACATGGCGTTCTCCTCCGGTTTGACCCTCTTGAGGGGGTTCGTATTGCGACTATGTCAAAACTCTGAGAGATTGCGCAATGCTAAATTTTCAACATTTCGCATTTTTATATGCGTATTCCCGCAACCCTTACTAACACTCGGAGATCACTGAACAGTAAAATTACACTCGTTGAATCAAAAATACTGATATGACAAACGAATACTCTCACCGTCGCTGGAGACGATGCTTCATTCCAGTTGTTTCTACGCCGGTTTGGCCCAACGCATGCAAGGCTCGCCGCCTCAGCCAGTCACTCCTCGCGTCTCGAGATACAGGCGCATGCGGCAGCGCGCGAGATCGGGATCGACGAGTGCGCGGGCCTTGTCCGCCAACCGAAACAGATCGGCGAGATGAACGAGCGAGCGGACCGATTCCTGTCCCGCCACCATCGTGAAATGATCCTGCCAGCCGTTGAGCCAGGCGAGGAAGACGAGGCCTGTCTTGTAGAACCGCGTCGGCGATCTGAAAATGTGCCGGGACAACGGGATCGTCGGGTCCATCAGGCGGAAATAAGCCTCGCGGTCTCCATCGGCGAGACGTGACAGCGCTTGCGAGGCGACGGGGGCAATGCCGTCGAAGATGCCGAGCAGGGCTTGCGAATGCCCCTCCCCGTCCCCCGCGATCAGCTCGGGAAAGTCGAAGTCGTCGCCCGTGTACATCGAGACGCCCGCAGGAAGACGCCGCCGCATGGCGATCTCGCGCTTCTTGTCGAGCAGCGAGATCTTGATGCCGTCGATCTTGTGAGCATGATCGGCGATGATTGCGAGGCAGGTCTCCATCGCGTCGTCGATAGCGCGATGGCCCCAGTAGCCGGCGAGCGCGGGATCGAACATGGCGCCCAGCCAGTGCAGGATGACCTTTTCCCGCGTCTGCGACAGGATACGTCCATAGACCCGCGCATAATCGTCCGGACTGCGGGCGACGAATGCGAGCGCCCGGCTGGCCATCAGGATGACCCGTCCGCCGAGCCCTTCGATATCGCCCACCTGCTCCTCGTACGCCCCGATGACCTCCTCGATCGTCGTGTCCGGCGTCGCCGCCAGGTGGTCGGTCCCCGCGCCACAGGCGATCGGCGCGTTGCGAATGCGTGCGGCCGTTATGGAGCGCCGGATCAGTTCGCGGGAGGTCGGCCAGTCGAGCCCCATGCCGCGCTGCGCGGTATCCATCGCCTCCGCGATTCCGAAACCGAGATCCCACAAGCGCTCCCGGTGCCGCATGGTCGCGTCCCAGTCGATCGCGCAGCCGAGGGTCGGATCGATATCGGCCAGCGGATCGGCCACCACATGCGCCGCCGAATACGCGACACGGTTGAAGGGTCCCGCTGCGACCGCCGGCAGTTCCGCCGGCTCGCTCATCCGGAATGCTTCGATGCGGCGGTCGCGCGTGGGAAGCAGAATCGTGTCAGTGCGCATCGCTAAAGCCTCGCCACGTGCAGGCCGCCATCGACATGGATGGCGTCGCCCGTCGTGAAGCCGAACGCGCCGCCGGCAAGCGCCGCGACCGCCCGACCGACATCCTGCGGCTCGCCCCAGCGCGGCATGGGGGAAAGCCCTTCCGCGATCAGACGATCGTATTTGTCGGCGACCGGCGCGGTCATCGGGGTGCGTATGATGCCCGGCCGCACCTCGTGGCAGGCGACCCCATGCGAGGCGAGGCGCAGCGCAAAGAGCCGGCTGATCATCGAGACGCCAGCCTTGCCGATGCAGTACTCGCCGCGCTCGACGGAGGCTGCGACGGCGCTGATCGAGGAGATGAAGATGATCGAGCGCGCGGGATCGCCCGCATCGCGGACATCCTCGATCATGAGGCGCGAAACCGCCTGCGTGAGGAAGAACGTGCCCCGCAGGTTGACGTCGAGCGTTCGATCGAAGCTCTCCGGCGTCATGTCGAGAAGGTCGCCGCGCTGCAGGGCGGGAATGCCGGCATTGTTGACGAGGCAATCGAGCGCGCCGAAGGCATTCGCGAACGCCTGCGCGAGTTCTCCCGAGCGCTCGACATCGGAAATGTCGCCGATCACGCAGGCCGCGCGGCGTCCCTCGCCGGCGACCGCATCCATGGTCGCCGCCATCGCGTCGTCCTGCGCGAGATCGTTCAGCACCAGATCGAATCCCGCCCGGGCCAGCGCGACGGCGATACCGCGCCCGATTCCACGACCGGCTCCGGTAACGGCAGCGACAGGCGCGCGGGGGCGGCTCATGTC